>Ga0180220_1000168_pt1 | contig 105512 bp, 93 predicted proteins | sample eDN5th37CBELigBY_FD_151335 | JGI IMG/M metagenome (GOLD analysis project Ga0180220, IMG submission 151335) | Enriched backyard soil microbial communities from Emeryville, California, USA - eDNA 5th pass 37_C BE-Lig BY (version 2) (version 2) | ecosystem: Environmental > Terrestrial > Soil >...
TGAGGATGGTGTCCTTCACGTCGGCGTAGGGCGGCGGGGCCTTGTTGCGGCGGTCCTCCAGCTTGATGATGTGCCACCCGTAGGCGGTCTTCACCGGCTCGGAGAGCTCGCCCTTCTGCATCTTGACGATGGCGGCCTCGAACTCGGGCACCATCTGGCCGATGCCGAAGTAACCGAGGAAACCGCCGTCCTTCTTGGAAACGGGGTCCGTCGAGTTTGCTTCCGCGAGCTTGGCGAAGTCCTCGCCGCCGACGATCTTGGCGCGCAGCTCCTTCGCCTTCTCCTCGCTGTCGACGAGGATGTGGCGCGCGGCAAACTCCGGCTCCGGCTTCAGCTGAGCGACACGGGCGTTATAGATCTTCTGCGCTTCGTTCTCGTCGATGCTGCTCTTGAGAACTTTCTCGAAATACTGCTCGCGCAGCGCGCGCTCGCGCAGATATGCCATGTATTTCTTGAATTCCGCCGTCTCCGCCAGCTTATCCGCCTCCGCGGCGTTGGCGAAAAGCTGATTGTCGATGAGATATTCGGCGAGCGCCCGGCGCTTCACCTCGGCGGGAAGATTGGCCAGCTCCGAGCCGATTTCGCCATCGGCGAGCTTCAGGTCGCCCTCGGTGATAGCCTTGCCGTCAATGGTAACGATGACTTTGTCGGCGTTGTCCTCGGCGAGGGCAATGTGGACCGGCAACGTCAAAAGAAGGCCGGCGCTGACGGCGAGGCCCGCGAAGGCGCGCAAATTCGTAATGGCTCGATGCATGCTCAATCTCTTGACTGGTGGCGGGCCGGAGGAGCTGGCGGCTACCCGCGCAATTGCGGCGTGATGCAACCCGAACGGCTCATTGCCCGGCTGCGGGCCCATGGATAGTGGGGGAGGTATCGGCTGCCAAGTTAAGAATTGGAGAGTTGAAGGCCAATTTTTCCGAGATTTAACGGTCTGGGGGACGGTTTCCAATGCGTTGACAAGCCTATGGTGCGGTCCTTATCTCTCCCCCGCGACTGAACCACTCGCGTCGAAGACGCTTGTAAACGCACACCATAGCCGTCCTGGGTGTGTGGGATCCGTCGCCTCGGCGAATGAAAGACGGTCCGCGCCGGGGTTTGTCCGCGGCGGCATGCCACGACATCCCGGCAACCAGCCCGGAATTTAGGGAACACTTCCGATGCTTTCGACGATCGGCGGATTCGCAGCAAAGATTTTTGGCTCTTCCAACGACCGCCGCGTGAGGAGCTACCAATCGCGCGTCGACGAGATCAACGCCCTGGAGCCCGAGGTCGCCCGTCTGACCGACGATGAGCTGCGTCAGCGCACGGAGAATTTCCGTCGCCAGCTGCGCGAGGGGGCTTCGGTCGACAGTATCCTGGTGCCCGCCTTCGCCACCGTCCGGGAAGGCGCCAAGCGCACCCTCGGCCAGCGCCACTTCGACGTGCAGCTCATTGGCGGCATGGTGCTCCACGAGGGCAAGATCGCCGAGATGAAGACGGGCGAAGGTAAGACGCTCGTCGCCACGCTCCCCGTCTACCTCAACGCCCTCACCGGCAAGGGTGTGCACGTCGTCACCGTCAACGACTACCTCGCACAGCGCGACGCCGAATGGATGGGCCGCGTTTATCGCTTCCTCGGCCTCACGGTCGATACGATTGTGCACGGGCTCGACGACGAGCAGCGCAAGGCCGCCTACGCCTGCGACGTGACCTACGCCACCAACAACGAGCTGGGCTTCGACTACCTGCGCGACAACATGAAGATGGATCGCGAGGAGATGGTCCAGCGCGGCCACTTCTTCGCCATCGTCGACGAGGTCGACTCGATCCTCATCGACGAGGCGCGCACGCCGCTCATCATTTCCGGCCCCCTCGAAGATCGCGCCGATCTCTATCAGGCCGTCGACAACATCATTCCGAAGCTGGCCGCCGAGGACTTCGAGCTCGACGAAAAGCAGCGCCAGGTTTCGCTCACCGAAAGCGGCAACGTGCGCGTCGAGGAAATGCTCGCCGATCAGGGCCTGATGAAGGGCTCGCTCTACGACATCGAGAACGTCTCTTTCGTTCACCACATCAACTCGGCGCTCAAGGCGCACAAGCTGTTCCAGCGCGACCGCGACTACATCGTCAAGGGCGGCGAGGTCGTCATCATCGACGAGTTCACCGGCCGCATGATGCCGGGCCGCCGCTACTCCGAAGGCTTGCACCAGGCCCTGGAGGCCAAGGAGCGCGTGGAGATCCAACCCGAGAATCAGACGCTGGCCTCCATCACCTTCCAGAACTACTTCCGCCTTTACGAGAAGCTCGGCGGCATGACCGGCACCGCCGCTACCGAGGCGAGCGAGTTCCTCGACATCTACGGCCTCGACGTCATCGAGATCCCGACCAACGTCCCGGTGCAGCGCGTCGACGAGGACGACGAGATCTATCGCACGGCCGGCGAAAAATACGACGCCATCGTGCAGACCATCGCCGACTGCCTCCGCCGCGGCCAGCCGATCCTCGTCGGCACGGTATCCATCGAGAAGTCGGAGCAGCTGTCCGAGCTGCTGAAGGACAAGAAATACATTAAGGAGCTGGGCCACAAAGCGCTCGCCCTCGCCGACAAGCTGAAGGGATCGAAGGATCACGAGCTGCACGATTACCTCGCTGGCATCGGCGGCTACCTGATCGAGATGGCCGCGAAGGCCAAGCCCGGTACCGATCCCATCCCGCACAAGGTGCTCAACGCGCGCTACCACGAGCAGGAAGCCGGCATCGTCGCCCAGGCGGGCGTGCCCGGCGCGGTGACCATCGCCACCAACATGGCCGGCCGCGGTACTGACATTCAGCTCGGCGGCAACGTGGATGCGAGCCTCAAGGAGTGGGTCGCCGCGGAGAAGGAAGCCGGTCGCGAGCCGGCCGAAGCCGAGATCGAAAAGAAGCGCTCCGAGCTGCAGGCGAAGGTCGCCGAGCAGAAGAAGACGGCGCTGGAAGCGGGTGGCCTCTACGTGCTCGCCACTGAGCGTCACGAAAGCCGCCGCATCGACAACCAGCTGCGTGGCCGCTCCGGCCGCCAGGGCGACCCTGGCCGCTCCAAGTTCTACCTGTCGCTCGAAGACGACCTGATGCGCATCTTCGGCTCGGGCCGCATGGACAGCGTCCTGAAGACGCTCGGCCTGCAGGAGGGCGAGGCGATCACCCATCCGTGGATGAACAAGTCCCTCGAGATGGCGCAGAAGAAGGTCGAAGCGCGCAACTTCGACATCCGCAAGCAGATCCTCAAGTACGACGACGTGATGAATGACCAGCGCAAGGTCATCTTCGAGCAGCGCCTCGACATCATGGGCGAGGAGGACGTCTCCGAGACCGTGAAGGATCTGCGCCATCAGCTCGTGCATGAGCTGGTGCGCAAGAACATCCCCGAGACCGTCTACGCCGAGCAGTGGGACACAGCCACGCTGCGGGAAGCGATCAACGGCATCTTCGGCATCGACCTTCCCATCGCCGAGTGGGCGGACGAGGAGGGCATTGCCGACCAGGAGATCACTGAGCGCATCCTCAAGGAGGTCGACGACAAGGCGGCCCGCAAGGAGGCCGAGCTTGGCGAAACGACCTTCCGCCAGATCGAGAAGATGGTGCTCCTGCAGACGCTGGATCATCTGTGGCGCGAGCACCTCGTGACGCTGGAGCACCTGCGCCAGGTGATCGGCTTCCGCGCCTACGGTCAGCGCGATCCCCTCAACGAATATAAGAGCGAAGCCTTCGTGCTCTTCGAGTCGATGCTCGCCCACCTGCGCGAAGCGGTGACGGGCCAGCTGATGCACGTGGAGCTGGCCGCGCCGGACGCGCAGATGCTGCAGCCGGCCGAGCTGCCGGAAATGCATGCACGGCACCTCGACCCCGTCTCCGGGCTCGACGAGCTGGCTCTGGTCGATGCGGCCATCGCCGCCGAAGGGCGCCCGGTGGAAGCGCCGGCCGATCGCCGGCCCCCGCTGCAGACGCGCAAAGGCACGACGACGTTCGATCCCGCCGACCCGGCCACGTGGGGACGTGTCGCGCGCAACGCGCCCTGCCCCTGCGGCTCCGGCAAGAAGTACAAGCACTGCCACGGCAAGAACGACTAGGTCTTGCAAAATCAAGGGCTTACGGGAGTTTGCTCGCGCCTAGACACCTAGGCAGCACCTATGCAGCGCTTATGCAAAGTTGGCCAAAGTGCGCAACTAGTGCACTTTGGCCCGATTCTAGGCTTGCTCTAGGCACGCCGTCCTCTATTAATTGGACTTGCAACGGGAACGTCGCTCTGGCGGTTTTCTCGTTTGCTTCAAACCAAGAATAGGAGGATCAAACGACGTGCAAGACGCGCGGTATTTTGACAGCGGCAAACTCGTAATATTTCGCCGCAATGAAATTTTTCAATCTCGATCCCTGCTTAGCGGGAAATATGTTTGGCGGACCCTGGGCACCAGAAGCGCTGACGACGCGCTTACCAAAGCTTGGAAGGTTCATCACTCCCTGCAAACGCTACAGGATCAGGGGCTGCCCATAAAGGCGAAGTCCCTCAATTCGGTAATTGACGAATATGTCGAGTTTCGCACGCGGAGCTGCGAGCAGGGCGTGACAAAGCCCGCCATGCTTCGACAGATCAAGCGCGTGGTGAAGTTTTTCCGAGCATGTACGGGCGCAAAGCCTATTCACCAAATAGGCGATGAGGATCTTCGCGATTACGTGCCGTGGAGACGCGAATACTACAGCAAGCTGGATCAGCCTCTGCCGCGGAATGCAAAGCTGCACCCAAAGGATAAAACGATTCAGTGGGAGGTGAATGAGTTCAAAGCCATCATACGTTGGGCCCATCACGCGGGCTGGCGAGGAAGCAAGCCGCTGCCCAGCTTTAGCTTTGTTCCAAAGCTCAAGGGCGTTCGTCCAGCATTTGAGCTCGCTGAGTATCGCCTCTTGTGGCGGACGCTGTGGAAGCGCGCCAGGAGCTGTTCTAACCCCGCTTGGCGTCAGACACGCGAACTGCTGCGCGACTACGTGCTGATCCTTGCCAACAGCGGCATGCGCGTTGGTGAGGCCAATGACCTCCGCATCCGCGATGTCATTCCCTTCAGGGATGAAGCGGGGCGGGACAGCTTCCAGCTGAAGGTCCGCGGCAAAACGGGTGAGCGTCTCGTTATACCGCGCGCAACGGCAGCGAAATTCATCCAGCGCGTTCTTGATCGCCGCAAGGGGGCTGACCCCAACGACCTGCTCTTCACTATGCCTTCTGGGGACCGCATCATTACCCTTGCGGACCAGTTTGATGCCGCGATCAGTGCGGCAGGCATCAAGCACAACAGCAGGGGTGAGAAATACACCCTCTACAGCCTCCGCCACTTCTACGCTGTCATGCACCTGCGGAGGGGGCTCAGTGTCTATGCTCTCTGTAGGAACATGGGCACGTCCGTGCAGATGATTGAAAAGTACTACGGTAAGCACGCAACGGCGCCAGCCTTCGCTGAGGCCCTTGGAAACTAGGAAGTCTAGCGGCTCTTGGGAGGGACGGGACGCGTTTGTGACGCGAGCTGATCGTCGAGTTCTCCCGCCCTGATGGCCTCCATGAGCAGGTCGATCGTGGTGACCAAGTTGGACTTGTCCTTGATCAGTATGGCGCTCTTGCCCTTCTCGAATTCGAGAGACTTCGCGCCGTAGCGGACCTTGAAATAGAGCGTGCCTGCATCGTCAGCACGCCACCACGGTCTTACCCGCTTCGATACCTCGACAGGGGCTTTGATCCCATTGTCCTGGATCACCCACCGTTGCACGACACGGACATGCAGCGGGTTCTCTGCGAGCAGTTTTTGCTGCTCCAGGCGATTGATGAGCTTGGCGCGCCGCGCAGCTACGGAATTCTTCTGAGCTGCAGGCGGTGCTGAGAACGTCAGACCCTTGAGCGTCTTCATCGTCACTACTCCTTAGGTTGTAGTGCGACGAAGCGTTCAGAAGAGCACGGCGTCAACCGACTATCGAAGGATCGATTAGATCTGTGGCGGCGGGCAGAATTTTATAATCAACTCTTTAATTAAAAAGGAATTTCACCAGTGAAAACACCTCACGACGCCGCTGATTTTGTCACGGCCATTAGTGCCGCTTGGACGAAGTCCGTCGACTGCATATTCGACGCGGCGATACTTTGTGCAGAGGCAGATGAGCGCCTCACATCAACAGAAAGGGCTTTGTTGATCGATGGGCTGCCATTCGCAGCGCCTACCTTTAGCAAGCTCGTTAAGATCGGGAACGACCAACGTCTGCGGACTGACAGGGTCCGTCAGCTGCTGCCCGCAGCGTACTCCATCATGTACGCGGTATCACAGTGCACTGATTTCCAGTTGGACCAGGCAATCAGGAAGGGCGTTCTGCATCCAGGTGCTTCGCGAGCGGACATTGAGACGCTGAGGAAGAAACGCGTGCCGCGCGCGCAGCTTCCGCTTGAGGAGGATGAGGATGTTGACAAAAGAGCTACGGACGCTGGTGTCGACAAGGGGCCTGCCTATACGTGCTATGCGGAGATTCGCGTGCCCTCTGGGTACCAACCTGAAGGCGATGAACTGGAGCGAGAGCTTCTGCGGGTGGCCGAGGCATTTGGAGTCGATCTTCTCTTGAGACTAAGTCCTGAGGAGCGCGCGAAGCTGCGGTACGAGAACGCGCTAAATCGATTCGCGGAGCGCCATATTCACCATGGGCGTGTGTTGACGCGGCGACGCACGGCGGAGCTGAAGCGTCAGGCACGCAAGAAGGGCAAAAAGTGGGGCCTACTTCCCGATGAGACGGACCTCGATAATGCAGCAGACTGGAATGATATCGCGCGCGTGCTCGACTCCCTGTCGATAGGTGAAGAGTATGAGCGAATTTTCAAAGAAGCAGAACATTTGGCGAAGCTTCCCAGTCCTCCCGATGTGCCCGCTGACTCTCTCTTGATCGAATATCTTCCGCAACCGCAGATGAGCACTAGCGCCTTTGCGGATTGGAAGTGAGGGAGGCAGCAATGGCTAACACAGTAAGCAACAGTTTTGTCGCTTTCGGGAATGCGAACTTAGAGGAGCAGGTCGGGCTCGAACTTGAGCGTGCATGCGCGGAACTCGACATGGGATTGACGCGCACGATGCGTGATCCGGATAATGATGACCCCTGCCGATTTATTAGCGCTTGGGCGCCCGACTTCGATCTGCAGGACCATTTGGTCCGTCGTCTAGCGATCATCGACCCGACAGTAAGGCTAGCTAACATCTACCGCGAAGAGTTTCTGCAGGCCGTTGGAACTCGAGTAGCTTGGGTATCGTCGTCCGGAATCGAGTCCACGACAGTCAACTACGATCTTCGCCATCTCGCCGTCGATGGCGACCCGTTCGACGACGACTTCGCTGACGAAGTAGCCCACTCTGAAGTGCTAATCGAAGCGCGAGAGTGGTCGAGCTGCGAGCTTGCCCTGTCGCAATCTAATCCACGCTGAAGAGCCGAACAGCTCGCTCTCTGGACAACCAACGGCGCGGATTCGAATCCGCGCCGATTTTGCATCTGTCAACGGCGCGCCTTGAATCTGAGCCGGGCTTGTCGTTTCCGGCAACCTGAACCTGACCCACCGTCCGTCATCGCCATTGCTCCCGCGCTCGGGAGCAAAGCCCTCCCCGCCCAGTTTTTATGGGGGAACACGACGTAGCACCTGACAAGCTGAGCGTCGTCCGCCCTGGAACAAGGGCCAACTCATCGGCGCAAGGCTCCCTAACGCGGCCGAGCCACGTCTGTCCATCCGGACAAAGCTGCTAATGGGACTGAGCTGCCGTCGACAAAGGCACGGGTGAAAGAACTGCTTGTCGACTTCGCCGAGCAGCGCGCCCGCGGGGCAGTGGCTGTTACCAATGCCCGACTTCGGTATCCGCCCAGACATCGCGAACGCGTTTCTTGCGACGCATGCCTTTTCACGGGTGAAATTGGCAAGCGGCCAGCGATGGTTAGATAATGTGCAATTCATAATCAGCAACCGGCAACCCGTTGTTGCCGCTCGGTATTTACCGCCAGCCCGAGCGCGCTGATTAGACCCTTGATTATCAATGCTCGCCAGGGAAGATTTTCACATGTCGCTGTCGAGTTAGTTCCAAATGGAACTCGTGCGCTGGCCGACGTCTAGGCTTGCCCAGCGTCGTGAGCGGTCGATCGTGTAAAAAGTCGGCGGGCCAATCATCGCCTCTTCGCACGATGAGCGCTTCGTCCCATAAGCGGAAGTCAGCCGCGCTGAACTAGGTGAGGCAACGCGGCCGCCTGTCATGCCCGCTGTTTGAGGAGGAGCAGTCGAAGTCGCCGGTGCTCAGAGGTGTGCTCGTGACCCAATGCGGACCTCCGACGTGACTAGCGCACCGTCGACAGCCGATCCCACGAGTGTCGCCGCGCTGGTAACGAACGTGGGACGCGAGTTCCGCACCATCGACGTGCTGCACTACAACGCAGCATCGATGCGCAAGGCGACGCTCGCCGAGCAGCCGCTGGGTACGTTCAATTCAGACCTGACGGTGAACATCGTGGCTCGAACACAACCGCATCTCGCTCACGCGCGGCTTGTGCTGTCAACGTTGATGCTCTCGGTGTTGCTAATCTAAATGACGTGCAGCGAGTGTGGCGCGGATGAGCAAGCTAGCGGGCAAGCCAGTTATCGCGCCTAGCGTCACGTGCCAGCTGAGTCTCTTATCTCAACCATATAACGCTCAAAAAATTCCCGCATGAGCTGCGCGCTGGTGAAAGCCGCATACGGTTGCATTGAGTCATCCTTCGAAGGATCCCCAAAATCGCATACTGATTTGAATGCCAACGCGGTCGGACGCGGACGTCCAGCTAGAGCTGAGGACGCAAAAACTCCATACACCTCCATCTCAACTCCAAGCAAATTGCGATGCTGCTGTCCCCTTATCCTGTCGACGATTTCGCCAACCGCCAGGACTGCAGACCCAGACGCGACTGGACCGCTCAACAACCTAGGGACGCGGACGGAAGCTGTACTCCACGCGCTCTTGATCTTCGTGAGCGCCGCATTATCCCTGCTCAGCTTATCCACCCGCGACCGAATAAATTCAGGCGGCGAAATTTGGTGAGGGGATATAGCAAATACTGGACTCCCATCCTCGATGGTATGCTTCCCGCATTGGTAGTCCCATGATGGATCAACGCAGATCACATCACCTAGCTCGGTCTTCTGCCTTACGCCCGCACAGATTCCGACCATGCAAATAAATCGGGGTCGGTACTTTGCAATAAGTTTTGACGTTAGAAGTGCGCTCGCAACCATCCCCATACGCGGTGCTACGGCTGCGACCACTCGGAACGTCCGCTCGCCACAATCGAACGACCCAGTTGTTACGAATGTCGTGTCGTCGATCGGCATCGACGAGGACCAATTCCAACTGAGGCGGTAAACCTCATCCATTTCACTCTGTAATGCAGTCACCACACAAAGGTCGTAGTCGAATTCTTCCACACGCTCACGTGGCGTCTCTTCGACGTAACGGATGCAATTTTGAATCGGACCTTGCCACTCCGTAGTCACCTCATTGTAGGAGACGACCGTCCATGCCCGCTCCGCGAACCTCGGTCCAGCATTGGCAAGTGCGTCCCCGTAAGCGGTCATCCCTATTACGTAGCGAGGGCGCCTATATCGACTCGAGACGCTCAGCTCTTCCAGCAGTTCAATGGAAGTTGCCGCGGTGGGTTCGTCCTCGGGTCGACGGGGCAACAAAATATCGAGGATCAAAATATCGTAGCTCGCGTCTCTTAAGCGGCGGCGAGCTTCTTGAGCGTTCTGTACTACGTCAATGTCTTCGCGGGCGACCCCGCATTCATCCGATATGAAGGCGACCAAGTTTCGGATTTTGGTCGGGCTGTCATCAACCAGCAATATTTTCATTTTTGTCCCGCAGCGAGGCGAGCAACGTTTTCAGCTCGTCGCGCCAACTTCCATACAGTGAGTTGTAATATACTAATCCGTGAAACCGCGGCCCATACTCTTTACGCAGCTGCTCGGACAAACCTTTCAGATCAACGTCACCCCCACGACGAACAAAGGCCTCGTACGCCGTGACAACAATCACGGGAACTTCAAGATTCAAGAGCTTCAGATAGCGAACGACCTCGACGCCACCAAATCCCTGGGGGCGACCGCCAGCCTCATACGGACCCACATCGAATGTGGGAAGCGACATGTCCAGTATGAGTAAGCTCGGCGCTTCCCTCTTCATAGCGGCAATGGCAGCCCGCACTGACTTGGCAGATTGAACATCTGCATTTGGGCACAACTTCGCGAGGAACGCCGCGATTTGATCGCGCTTTGGCGCCTCATCTTCCACCAGCAGAATGCTTCGCGGCTCTATCATCAGCTCGGGACCAGGAACGAAAGGTCCACCTCCAACTTGAACTGTGACTCGGAAACGAAATCAAACTCAAGTCTCCCGCGTGATGACTGTGCAGTCAAACTTGCGAGCTTCACGAGGCCCGTGCCACCTTCGCCTCGCAGTCGACTGTCATAGGAACCTTGAGCGATTTCCTCGCGGATGCCTTGCAACCGCGCAATCGCTTCTGGCGTCGCTACCTCGGGCGCTAAGTCACTTACAATTTTGAACGCGAGCACATCAGATTGGGCGGCGACTTCGATCCGCACATTTGGATGAGCAAGCTTCGAGTGAAGACAAACGTTGCCCAAAGCCACACGAAGTACGTCAGCAAGGATGACAAGGTCACCAGCAAACAGGCTGACGTCGGATAGGACGACCTTATCAATCCTCAGTGTATGCGCCTTATGCGCGTTCACAGCCGATGCGATGGCGATGTCAACGGCCTCAACCAACGTGTATGTCTTCGTACTTTGCTCCACTTCGGGGCGTTGAATCCATTCAGCGACTCGATCGACCTCCGCTTGAACCGCCGCAGAAGCGTTTCCAATCTGCGTACTCAGCTCCGGGAAGCTCCGATCCGACCCTGCGGAATCGAGGAGGCCCGCCCTCAGCCTCCCGAATGCCTGCGACAATTCATTCTTAGTCTTCTTATCCAAGTGAAGTCTGGCCGCGCCCAGACTCGCTTCCAGCAATGCCCAGAAGACGGATATGCAGATGGCCAGAAATCCTTCGAACCGAAGATCATCCTGGACCGCACTTCTGATCAGGTAGTACGCGGGTGGACTTAGAGTGATACTAAATACCCCTTTGGGATGATCATCGTTTCGGACTTGCAAGATGTCGTCTTTGAGCGACAGCACGATGCCATCAAACTCCTCAGAGAACTTTTTGAAATGCCGCGACGCTTGCATCAAGCGGGCACCGTCTAGGTCTGATAAGCGAGAGAGCCAATAGTCGTTGTCTTGGTAGTGTCCCCCCACAGACACACGCTGAGTGATCAATCGTGCCTGCTCCACGGGGCTGCGAAGGTATCCCGGCATGGAGCCGTGTCTAATTCGTTTGCTCAGGTAGCTATCGAGGCCATAACTGGTGTTCAGCATGAAAATATCACACAGCTTCTTGATCATCGCGACGAGCAGATCATCCGCCTCATTTTCTGGAAGCTCGAGATACTTCTTCTCTGTCCTGACCTCGCGCAAGATCACGTCAAAGTCTTCCGCAACGCCGACGCCCGCTGTGACGAGCTGAACGTACCTGTCGAATCCTTCGCGGAGTTCACGCTCTGCGATCCGCTTTACACCATCAATGTCCACATGGATGCGGCTCTGGTCTAACAGGCGCATCCCTTCCTGAAGCATCTTGCGATGTTCCATATTCAGTATTTCATCTCGGTATTCTTGCGCGTTCTGGGGATCCAAACTCAACAGCACACTGCAGATCGCCGACCTTTCATCCTCGATTTCCTGAGAGCTTTCGAAAATCATCATCATGTCGAGCACGGTCGGCACACAGAGCCGCCTCAAGAAATAGATCAACTGATTCTTGGGGATGCTGTCTGTGGCGGTCTTCAACTCGGAAGGTCGCTCAACGCCGTTGGCAGCTATGAACTCCGATACAGCGAACCGTCGATAGGTTGCAACTTGATCGTCTTCTGTTTCACGCCAGAGTAGATCCAACGCTATAGGCGCGCAGAGTTTCTTAGTGAACCCAGACACCGCATCCCATGGCTCGTTGCCAAGAATGTCGGCGATGCGCAGGGCGCGCCGTATTGCTTCATTTTCGATGAAAGCTTGCACCGCAAGCTCTACCGCTTCTTCGCGTCGGCCTGCTTCTGTTAGGTCTTGGATCGATGCTATCGCGACCACCGTCCTCACCAAAGACGACCGGTCGGCGAGGAAGGGCATCAGCGTCTGCGCGCGCAAGTCTGCGTCGGAGAGTTGCGCGTGTTTGGCCATTGCCGCAGCAAATGGGGTCGGAAGGTGCGTTCTGATATCGGAGCAGACCCACTCTACTATGCTGTCTCCCCTGGAAGGTAGACGCACGGATGCGCTTTCAGAGTTAAGCCAAATGTTGCGCATGTCCGCAACGGTGCCACCGTAACAGCCTTCCAAGCGAGCGAATGAATAGAGTGCGTCGCAGCTAGGTAACCCTCGTAGATTCCTACCCAGCTTCAGCAACTCTGCCCGCGAACGCTCGAAACCCGAGCCCTTCGCAAAGACGTTCGCAACCAGATCGATCACCTCTCCGCGCGGCAGAGCTGACTTAAGCGGTACACCAGGTCGCATTAATGCACAGCAGTATCCCGCGACCAAAATGTTGATCGGATCCCCGCGCGTCATATTGCGGAAGCTTTCGACCGCCGCCGACTTAGGTTGACCCTGAACCAGACGCTGGATCGCCGACGTCTCAGGTTCGCCAGCCGACTGATCATTCACTCGCAAAGCCGTCAATATCCGCTCGAGCCGATGGTCTTTAACGTCGGCTAGCTTTTCGACTGACGCCGCTATCGATGCTCTCTCGGCACCGCTTAGATCGCTGCTCGCAAGCTCCTGCAGCACGAAAACGAACGTCTCATAGAGGTCAACCACCCCATATCCTTGAGCAGCGCGAAGGACCGCCGCAAGGGTGTTGTGGGTATACGTTCCATCATAGCCCAGTCGATACTGGAGATAGTCCTTCAAGTCGGGGGTTGCATTAGCTTGACGGAGTCGCGCTTTTAGGTCGGTCGCGAACCTCTGCGCCGAGGTCGGCGGCTCGTTACGCGTACTAGTGTAGTGCGCTACGTAGGCCAATACGGTGCGAGGATTTTCTGATTTCACCTTCTCGGCATATTTCTTCTGCGCTTCTAATCCGTGCAGAAGCTGCTCAAACCCCAAGCGAGTTTCGACCAGCCAAAAATTTGCGCCGTGCGCTTGCTCTATTTCGTCGAGGCGAGCAAACACATCCTCGTTGTCGCCGCCCCAGAATGCCCGCTCAATCTTTCGCACCTGAGCGAGAAATGTACATAGGGTTTCTGCTTCCCGACTCAGACGAGAGGCGACCCAGCTAATCTCATTTGGCAGCGACAACGATCGCCCGCCCCCGCTTGGGGGCCGGTACGTAAACGGGATATCGCGCAACGCAGGGACTTGCGAACTTAGCTGTGCCGACAGCCAAGCCAGATATTCATCGTACCGGTCGGGTGGAACACTAGCTCTAACTTCCAGAATGACGTCACGAAGCCGCGCGGCCGTTCGTAAGAATTTTTGGTTCTGAGCGGCGGAAAAGCTGTGATCGCGGGTAGCACCTACGACACCTCTGATTTTGTTCTTGGCGAGATTTCCGCTACGCCCTTTCTTGTTTGATTTAGCTTTTTTCGAAGAGCCCCGGCGCGACATTTTTTTAGAGCCCACGGAAATTCCTCGTCCTACCCCCTTAAATCTAACTAGAGGTTAGTCTCTTCATCCCCTTCAATCCAGGGCAGCGGGGGACCATCCACGTGCTTTTGGAGCTTAGATGAGTTTAGACGCTGGACGCCCGATTTTATGCCGACGCGTCGGCCGCATAACGCATTGATATAACATGTGAAAATGTGGAAGAAGTCACGACGATTAAGAGGCAGGGAGTAGCGCCGCCAAATAAAGGTGCATTTTGCACCTTCGCTATCTGTTCGCGGTTCGAGATCTCAATGGCTTAGCCCGGACCGCAGATGAATCTGTTCTACGATCCGATCGCTGCGGCGCTATACGCCCACAGTAAATTTGCATGGCCTCTTGTCTGCGTTGTCCGGGGATTCGGGGACCTCGCTCTCACTATGCGGGTCGATTCGATCTGTGTTGTCTGTCACGGCCGTCTGTCTCATTTGCAGAAGCCGGCGCCTTGTCCGGTCGCGGAGGGACAGCGCATGCGGCGTCCCGTTGGCTTCAATCAGCTCACGGCGCCACGTCGTAGGTCCGCAAACTCGGCCAAGCCGACGTGCGGCCGGGGCAACACCGGCGTCGTAGAGCAGCCGTGCCAGAACTGCCGTACCCTGAATTCTAAAGAAGAATATTCTCTGCAGTAGCGCTAGCGGCGCGTTCAGGCGCAGGCTCACGACCTGCGCCGGTACCGGCTCAAAGGCCAGCTGCTTAATTTCACCAGTGAAATCGCTCCCACCGCCTCTTGTTACTAAGCCAGTGCCGGTGGGCAGCTGCCGTCTCTTTACGGAAGCGCGAGCTGTTGACCCGCCAGCGGATGCTTGAGGAGCCTCGGCTCGGTATGCTGTTCGCTGCGGTCATGAGCGCGAAGCACGATCGCCCATGGCGGCCAGCAGGCGAGCAGATTCGATGTCCGATTTTCCGCTCTTGACGCTACAAAGGCTTCTGTCGCGGCGGCCCCGTCGCGATTAGCGCTTAGATTTCACCCTGTTTTCGGCGGCTAAGCCAGCTTCGACTAGCCGCCTAATCGCCTCAGCCCGTGGCGGGATTTCATCCTGCTGACGGCGCCATTCGTCGACCTTCTTCCAGAAAGAAGTCGAGAGCCTGATCTGGTAGGGGCGAACTTCATCTTCATCCATGTGGATACTATGCGCCGATTGCACATAGGGAGGTCAATCCGTCAACAATATCAATGATATACGAGATATAGACGAGTGGGTGTATATCGCGTATACCATGAGCAGAGATAATGCCCTTGAGATTGAGGTGATCATGTTTCGCAAGCTTGTTGCTTTCGCCTTGATCGCCGCCACGGTCGCCACTTTGCCCACCACCGCTACTGCCCAGCGACCATCGGTTGATACCCCGGATGGCACGTCGACGATCGGTGAAATAGTGCAGCTGGCGTATCGCGACCGTCGGGGTCGAGATCATTCAAGCTACGGGTGCCCAGACGGCGTCACCTGTAGCGGCAATGGAGAGTCAGACTTACCGAACCCTGAGGCATTGAGGCAGCGGGCCATCGCGGCAGGCATGGAAGAGATCGCGAGGATACAAGCGAGCGAGCCTGCACTGTCCGACGATGAGCAGCTGCAATGCTTGAAATACGTTCGTGCCGGCTTTGATTCGCCTGCTCTCTATGAGACGAGGCAAGGTCCTGCCGGCACTCCGCCCACTCTGGAACTGAGAGAGGCGGCGTACATCGCGTATGCAAAGGCCAAGCTCAGTCGAAATTATCGCGACTGCACTGCGAGGATTCATCAGGCAAACCAAGCTGAAGCAAAAAGAGCCGAGGCCGCAGAGGCTAGGCAAAAGCTCACCAAGCTTGCGCTTGCGCATAGAGATCCTGCCGACGTGGTGGCCCAGGTTCTCAACTACACGACGTTCGGCGCAGATGATGGAATTGGCGATTCAGCATTCTGGTGGCGGGACCCGAGCAAGGGTACTTGCCTCTATCGACTGCATTACGTTCTGAGCGTCGACTGGGGTGCCCTGTCGTTTTTGATGTCGGGCCTTTATCCACCGCGCGAGATAGACCTCGATCAGTTGGATCCTAAGAACATCTCGTTCGAGACGGAGCCAACGTGGGATGGTCAACGGTATGCCGGGCTAACGACCGTCGTGAAGCATGAGGGTAGGGAGATCATGGCCCATCGCATGCAGACCCTCCTACTAGGCGACGGCCGCAGGGATCTAGATCGGTTAGCGCGAGGTTGGGCACTGATCTACGACGGGAAATGCAAGGGTAGCAAAAAACTCTTCTAGTGCTGCGACGTGGAACGCGCCTTTCAAGAGGCAGTTGCTTTGTTGAGATGTGGGGCGACGATGAGATACGGGACGGCTGAGTGTTGCGATTGCTACGTCCGACTGCCCAAGCCTGAGATGTATCGCGGCAAAAAACGATCGTGGTTTGACTTCGAGCTCTATACGCCTCCTACGAGAGATTACTATGGGTGGAGGAATGGCGTTTGGACCCGAACTGGGCGCAGTGTATCCAATAGGGGGCCCAAGCAGCCGAAACCAAAAAACGTGTGGCGCTGTAGAGCTTGCCACCGTCGCCACCGCATCAAGTGGGTTCTGATCATAGCGGCGGGCGTAGCATTTTGGTGGTTCGCCGCATCCATACCTCCCGCGGAAAGGCCATCAGGTTCACCACCAAACTTGGACTCTCGACCAAACAGCAGCCGATCGGTCGATTGACGGGCGCGGGAGGACATCTGCAACAGCAACCTTTGGTGCGTGGATGCAGGAACTCTTCGCAGATTGGCAGTGGCATCACATCATCGCCATCGTATCAGGCTGTGTCAGATTGTGTGGGATCATCGGAGTAGCTTGCGAGCCGTACTTCCTACTCACGCAGCGACGCGCGTGACCTCGCAATGTTCGCGCGGATGCGCGGGTTGGTCAAACCAGCGATCGCCACCATCGGTCTGATGCTGCTGGGACTTCGGCTGTGTTCAACATGCATTCGACTGTAGCCGCGATATGATCGCACTTCAGGCAGTCACATCTTCCACGCCCGCACGGAACGCGCCTGCGAAGCGACGGAGCATCTTGATGAAATGCCGAACGTTGAGACCTCCATTGAAGGTGATCCAGTAACGGCCCCACAGGCATCCTTCGGCGTAGGAAAACTGCGAGACCATGATGCTTGTGTTGAGTTGGTTCACTTTTGTGAGCCAATCGATCGTGGCCTCGGCTTCCGGCTCGAAGAACGTCGACATCAAGATTAGCTTCGCGTCAGGATCGATGCTGATCCATACGGGGAATGGCACTCCATCTGTGACGTAGATATCGCCACTGTCGTCGATAATGTGGTCGATGTAGGCGGAGTTGAGCAGGTCGGACAAGCGACCGATGCTGATGTGATCCTCGGGAATGAGGACGGCAGCGAGTGGAAGAAGCGCTTCGACGTTTGATGCCATGTGTGCTCCGGTTGTTACCCCGGTAGTATACAGCCAATCCAAATGACCCGCAGCCTGAGCAAAAACGCCAGCGTTCTCAAATGCCTGCTTCGCCGTGCGTTATGATGATGTCTTCACGGATGACAAGCCAACATCGGCGAGTGTACGAGACGCTTGCTCCGCTGCGGCTGCGGCAGCATCAAATCGGACTTCGAGTGCGGTCGAGGTGCCTCTTAACTGATCGATCACCTTCCGCGTCCACTCAACGTATTCCAGCAGCCGCAGAGAGTCCCAATCAGCGGGTGGGCTTTGTGCGAGCGAGTTCAAATTGCTGATCTTGTCCGCGAGCGTGAGGACCTTGGCATCGTGCGATTTGTGCGCGGTCTTCTCAATCTGGAGCTGCTTGCGCACTGCTTTTTGCAGAGTCTTGTCGTCTGAAACCTCCTGAACGAGTGCGAGCACTCGGCTTCCGAAACGGCCCTCGATTTCTTCAGGAGATATGCCCTGATCCTCGATCGCATCGTGCAGCAGCGCCGCAATCAGTAAGTCCGTAGATGGCTCGTCAACGTGGGCCGCAATCAGCGTGGCAACATCGAGCAAGTGATTGATATATGGCTCGCGGTTGGAGCCTTTCCTGGTCTGCTGTGCATGCCAGGTTGCGGCCAGTGTGGCTGCCGTCAGTAGCGATTTAACATCCATCCTTACCTCCTTCAAAATGACAGCGGCATCGGTTGGTTTCACCGGTGAAATGAACTCCCACCACCTCTTGTTACTAAGCCAGTCCCTGTGGGCAGCTGCAATGGAATCGCTGCATGTTGGGTAGCTCAAGTTCGACAACGTAACTGACGTCACGTTGCAGGCTTCGCCTAATGACGTCACTTCTCGACATCCCAAACACGCTTGCGGCTTGGTCTAGTTGAGCAACTAGTTCGGGTTAGGGGCTGAGCAGTACGTTTCCAATATCGTCGTCGTCCTTGCGTTGATCCGAGCTTCGCTCCATCGATACGTTGGAAGCGATGTCGATTCTGCATTTGGAAAGATGTGATCAGGGATGCTGGTCGGCCCGTTTAGCTATATTTCCGTAAGCAGAATATTTGGAGAGATCAGAACTTCAGTGGCATCACAGCTTCGTTGAAGTTCACGAACCTCAAGAATGCTCAGGCCGCTAATTGATGTCGCTGAAGTGATTGTCTGGAGCTATCTGGCTGGAAGCCGAAGGCTTGATCTTAGCGGTTGTAGGAAGATGCTGAGAGCAGGCATGAGTAGGACATTAGCGGCAAGCACAAGGCTCGCCGCTGTGTATTTTTTGATGGATCGCGTGAAGTACACGGCCTGACCCACTTACTGTGAAAACTGTACCCCCTGGTCATTCCAAGAGCTGGCAGAGCAGAGACGGCTGACATAAGTCGCCGCGCTACGGCTATCGCCTTCTTCGCGGATCACCCGCATCCAAGGCCAAAGCGGCCCACCGTCACGACCGCTGAGCCACGCGGTATGCAGAGCAGAGCTAAGCTTCATCCCCTCGAAGGCGGATGATGGTCTCATGGAAACTGGTGTGTGGAGGAGGATGTGAAGGTGCAGTGTGCCCGCTGTCCTATCGCCCTGATAGAACGCGATCCAGTGGAACCGCTCGTCTAACGGTGCCATGGCAAACCTTCTGTGCAGGAGGCGCTTACAGATGTGGTAGTTCATCTTTTTGAGCGATCGAAGCGCTCTTTCGTTCGACCAACGGCGAAGCTGGTTGGGATCGATCACGATGTGGTGAGACCACGGAATGCTTCTCAGCCAATCCTGAAGGTCGCTCTTCTTAAATGTCGTCGTCATTGAACTCCTATACTGATGAATATTTATGGTCACCACATCTCGACCACCTTTCGCTTGGCCTCGGGATTGATGTCGATGTAGCGCTGCGTGGTGCTTAGGGCTGCATGGCCCGCAAGCGCCTGCACGTCACGGAGCGAACCTCCAACCGTCGAGATGCGGCGGGCCGCGTTCGTGATGAAGGTGCGTCGCCCCGAGTGGCTTGAGCATCCTTCGAAGCCCAGCCTGCGATACCAAGCGCGGAAGAGGTTGACGAGCACCTGAGCGGAGGTCGACCTGGAGCGTGCCGTTCTAATGACACGGTCCTCAGGGCGAGAGTTAGCGCAGTTCGCTCTCCACAACGCGAGCGCTTGACGCAGCTCTTTGCTGAGCGGAATAGTCCGTCCCCCCGTCCGTCCTTTCGAAGCAGTGTTTGGTAGGGCGATGTCTTCCGCGATGGAGCCGTCGGAAGACGTCACCATCGACCAGCTGAGCGACGCAATCTCTTTGGCGCGAAGTCCTGCCCTCACGGAAAGCAGGAAAATGACGCGGTTGCGGAGGGGTTGCCGCGTCGTCGCGAGATACGCGAGCACGGCTTCAATCTGCGCGCGGGAGAGTACTTTAGCTTGCTTTCCAAGCGACATTTACTTCCTCCAAGAAGTATAGCGATGATGGAGGTAAGTGCAACCAAAATATGCTCAATAAGGTACCCTAGGCGAATGCTTGGCGCTGCGATCAGCGCCAGCATAAGCAATTGAAAGAACAGAATAAAATCACACAAGTAAGTAGTACAAGCACTGCCACGGCAAGAACGACTAGACCGCTCTAGTACGCCCGATAGCTGGGTATTGATTGCAGCCGCCGACGGAATTCCGTCGGCGGCTGTGCTGTTTTTGGGTGTGTGCTCTCCGGCCAGACCGAGAGATCGGGGTGTGGGGAGGGAGAGTGCTTCCGGAAAAGTGGGCACCGGTTTTCCGATGAGAAGCACGAGTAGAGGGAGAGTGCTTCCGGAAAAGTGGGCACCGGTTCTCCGATGAGAAGCACGAGTAGAGGGAGAGTGCTTCCGGAAAAGTGGGCACCGGTTCTCCGATCAGAAGCACGCCCGAACAATGGTCGAGAGGCGTTCTGCGTTTCCACCTACCGGAACGGCTCTAAGCAGCCATTGCTTCGCGCGTTTACGCCTCTATGGGTGCTGTCAGGGTGCCGCTGAGACATAGCGCTCACCTCCTGCCGTCATGGCGGCGCAGGCCGCCATCCACGCCAGTCGATGCCCGTTGCCCATATCAGCAGCACGAAACATCTGCCACGCTTTCGCGAAACTTGCGTGGATCCCGGCCTTCGCCGGGATGACTGTCCGTGGATGGCACGCGGGAGAGGCGGCGAAGCCAGAGTGCTTCCGGAAAAGTGGGCACCGGTTTTCCGATAAGAAGCACGGACAATCGAAGAGATGGAGGCGTGCCGTGATTAAAAGCAGGACGCTCTAGGCCGCCTCGCGCAGCAGCCCGTCGAGATCCAGCCGGCGCGTATACATCGCAAGATGCCCGTCCCCGTCGCGGGGCCAATGCTCCGGCTCGCGATCTCGATAAAGCTCGATGCCGTTGCCGTCGGGGTCGCGCAGGTAGAGCGCCTCGCTCACCCCGTGATCGCTCGCGCCTTCCAAGGGCACACCCGCCGCCAGCAGGCGCCGCAACGCGTCCGCCAGCGCCGCCCGCGTGGGATAGAGAATGGCAACGTGAAAGAGCCCGGTGGTGCCGCGCGCTGGCGGCCCGCCGCCCTTGCTCTCCCACGTGTTGAGGCCGATGTGGTGATGGTATCCGCCGGCCGCGAGAAACGCTGCCTCTTTCCCCAACCGCTGCGTCACCTCGAAGCCGAGCACGCCGCAATAGAACGCCAGCGCGCGCTCGAGGTCAGCGACCTTCAGGTGCGCGTGTCCGATGCGCACGCCGGGATCGATGGGGCGCGGCGTTTGTTGCGGATCGACGGACGGAACGGATGAGTTTTGCGGTGGCATGGGGATCTCGCGGTTGGCTTCGACTGCTATGTGGTCGCCGCCGGACGCAATTACAGCTCTGCGCATGCGTGAGATGCAGCCATCGGACATGACCGCGCCGAGGTCGGCGTCATCGGGTTGGGGCGCCATTCGATGGGACGCGCCCGTGCCGGTCCGCCTGCCGCCCGCGCTCCGCCGACACTGGACGCCACGCATCGAGCCGGTCGAAGAGACACTCTTCGCGCCAGCTTACGTGGATCTATACGTCTGCCCGTGTCCGCCGCCATTGGCTGCGCGAAATCAGTTTTGAAAAGCATCACGAAGCGAAATGAGATTTATTCTGCATTGCCATCTCATCCATGGCGACTTGGAATTGTTTCCCGGCGCACTGCATTAAATCAGTCATTGATTATACCTTAGTCCGATACTTGCCCTTTATTTCGCGCCAATTGTTCGAAAGGCGAATGGACGAAAATCAAAATTGCCTCATGTTGACGCACCGGGGCGCACCGAACAGCAGCTCCTAGAGAAAACGAATTGGGAGAAACGCCATGCAACGTCGACACCCCGCGCGGGGCGTCAACGCGACGCTTTTTGCCGCCGCTTCGGCTTTGGCAATCGCCGCCGTAATCTGCATTTTTCCAAATGAATCCAACGCCGCAGACGCCAAGCCTGTGACGTGGGAAGATATTTTGAATGACGAGAAGACCCCGGGCGACGTGGTCAGCTGGGGCATGGGTGTCCGCAATCACCGCTACAGCGATCTCGATAAGATCAACGTCGATAATATTGCCCGTTTGAAACCGGCGTGGTCGTTTTCATTCGGCGATGAAAAACAACGCGGCCAGGAAACGCAGGCGCTGATCCATGACGGCGTAATTTATGTAACGGCGTCCTATTCCCGCGCTTTTGCACTCGATGCAAAAACCGGCAAGAAGCTCTGGAGCTATTCCCACCGCCTGCCGGACGACATCCGCCCGTGCTGTGACGTCGTGAACCGCGGCGCCGCCCTTTACGGCGACAAGCTGTTCATGGGCACGCTCGACGCCGGCATCGTCGCGTTGAACGCCAAGACGGGCAAGCTTGTCTGGTCCAAGAAATTCGAAGATCACACCGCCGGCTACACGATGACCGGTGCGCCATCGATCGTGAAGGATCAGAAGACGGGCAAGGTGCTGCTGATTCACGGCTCCTCCGGTGACGAATTCGGTGTCGTTGGCCGCCTCTATGCGCGCGATCCCGACACCGGCGAGGAAATCTGGATGCGTCCGCTGGTCGAGGGCCACATGGGCCGCCTCAACGGCAAGGACTCCACCTATACGGGCGACCCGAAGGCGCCGTCGTGGCCGAACAACAAGGACGGCGGCAAGGTCGAAGCCTGGAACCATGGCGGGGGCGCTCCCTGGCAGACCGCGACCTATGACGAGAAGACCAACACGATCGTCATCGGCACCGGCAACCCCGCGCCGTGGAACCATCACTATCGCTCCGGCCCGAACGGCGACTGGAAGCCCTACGACAGCCTCTACACCTCCGGTCAGGTTTACATCGAGCCCTCGACCGGCGAGCCCGTCGGCTTCTTCCAGCACACGCCGAACGACGCTTGGGACTATTCGGGCAACAACCCGATCACGCTGTTCGAGATGGAGAAGGACGGCAAGATCGTGCGCGCCGGTGCCCATGCCGACCGCAACGGCTTCCTGTTCATCACGGATCTCGACAAGCTGACCGCCCGCGACGGCAAGATTTCCAAGCAGGTCGGCTCTGCGCTCGGCATTTATCCGATGGTGCCGGAGATATCCTGGGCCACCGGTTGGGACGTCGCGAATGGCCGTCCGCACGAGGTCGAGGGCCAGCGCCCGCCTGCGCCGGCAAAGGGTGAAGCCAAGGGCAAGACCATCAAGGTGACGCCGAATTTCCTCGGTGGCACGAACTGGATGCCGATGGCCTACAGCCAGGACACCAAGCTGTTCTACATCCCGACCAACGACTGGACCGAGGACTACTGGACCGAGAACCTGACGTACAAGAAAGGCGCCGCCTATCTTGGACAGGGTTTCCGCATCAAGCGCACGCACGACGATCACGTCGGTGCACTGCGCGCGATGGATCCGACCAACGGCAAGGTTGTCTGGGAGCATCTCGAGCCGATGCCGCTTTGGGCAGGTGTCCTGGCCACCAAGGGCGGCTTCGTCCTCACCGGCACCAGCGACGGCTACGTCAAGGCGTTCGACGCCAAGGACGGCAAGGAGCTGTGGAAGTTCCAGACCGGCTCGGGCGTCGTCTCGCAGCCCGTCACCTGGGAGATGGACGGCAAGCAGTATATCGGCATCACGTCGGGCTACGGCGGAGCGGTTCCGCTGTGGGGTGGCGACATGGCCGATCAGACCAAGCAGGTCAGCCAGGGCGGCTCCTTCTGGGTCTTCGAGGTGCCGCACACCACCGCATCGACTGAGTAAACGACAAGGTTCGAGCGGGCGGCCTTCGCTCACGCCCGCTCACCCAAGAGGCAGCCGGATACCGCCGAGAGTGTCCGGCTGCCCCAATCCGCGGCTTTCTTGCTCCCAGGTCGGATCATGCATCAGCGCTGCTTCCCATCGCGCTCGCGCCTTGTGGCGATTCTCTTGATGGCACTGGCCTCGCCTGCCTTCGTCGGAAACGTCGATGCGCAGGACTACCCCGTCATCGAGAACACGGAAGATCGCCCCGATCCGTGGGTGATCAACGGCTGCACCATCGCGCCGAAGACGGTGTGCAAGAACGCGGATCTGCGATTTGCCGACCTGAAGGACGCCAATCTCGAAGACGCTGACCTTCAAGGCGCCGTCCTCTCGCGCGCCGACTTGCGGCACGCCAATCTGCAGGGCGCCAACCTCAAGGGCGCCAATCTCGATGGGGCGCGCCTGGAGATCGCCTTCATGGCCCGCGCCGATCTTTCCGGTGCAACGATGAAGGGTGCAAACTTTACCTCCGCGCGCGTTGCGAAGGCAGACTTCTCCGGCGCCGATCTCACCGCCGCCAGTCTCGAGAACGCGATGGCGAAAGGCGCGCGCTTCATCGGCGCCCGCTTCATCAACACCGATCTGCAGGAGACGAAGTTCTACGAGGCCGACCTTTCCAACGCCGTGTTTGACGGCGTGCGCATCCGCTTCGCCATCTTCCAGGATGCGTTCATGGAGGGCTGCAAAGGTTGCCCCCACGATTGGCAAACCGGCGTCGCCGTCTGGGCCACCGACAAATCCAAGTGGGAACCTGCCGAGCCCGCGGTAAAGCAATGACGGCCGCGCGTCCCTTGCGAACGCTGCACCTGGCGATGGCATCATGCTGTTTGACCGCCTGTGCGACGTGGTGCGCAACGGCAAGCGCAAGCTCTAACGCCGGCATATTGGAATGCCTTCCAATTCGCGACGATATCGGGCGCCTGGCTTGTTTCGACCGCGAGGCGCGCAAGCTCGTCGAGCCGCGCTTCGCCGGCCGCCTTTCCAAGATCACAGAGCCGTTCTCGATCGAGCAGCCGACACTCCTGCGCTACCAGAGCGATGGGCCCATTTTCGTTCTCTACCTGAAAGCCGCCGACGGAGCCGTGGTTCAGAACCTGCACATTGGCGGCGGGGGAGAGGCGACGTACCTCATCGAGCAGCCCGGCACCTACTTTCTCGACGTCAACGGCAGCGAGTCGTGGCGCATCTGGCTCGAACCCGAAACAACACCCAAGACGAACTAGAGAAGGCTACTGCTATGACGTTTCGTGCATTGATCGGCGCGTTCCTGATGCTTCTGCTGCTCCCCGTTGCGGTGGTCTATGGGCACGGCGACGGCGCACCCCAGCCCGTCGACACCACAGGATTGCCCCCGCTCGGCGATGATTGGGTCGCTTCGAACCCCTATCGCAACGATTCGAAGCTGCACGACATTGCCGTCGAAATCGGATCGCGCGGGTACAACTCCAACTGCGCGCGCTGCCATGGCCTTGAAGTGAAGTCGGGCGGCATGGCGCCGGATCTGCGTGAGCTCGGCGAGGGCGAGACCGAGGACGCCTGGTTCATCACACGTGTCCTCAATGGGGCGACAGTGGGCGGCCGCCAGAAGATGCCTCCGTTCCAGGGCTTGCTGAACCAGGAAGCGATCTGGGCCATCCGCACCTATATCGACGCGCAACCCAATTGAGTTCGGCGGGGCACGGCTATGCGCATCCTGGTTTGTCTCTTCACCATTGCTTTCGCCTGTCTCAGTGAAGCGAGCGCGGGCGAAACCGCCTGGGATGCGATCCGCGCGGACCTCTTTCAGGACCGCCAGATCATCGACGATGGAGAATCGGTCCGCATCGTCGCGCCGAAACGCGCCGAGGACGCCTCCATCGTGCCCGTCACGATCTACATCTCCGGCAATCTCGCCGCGCGTGCCAGACAGCTCACGCTCATCGTCGATGAAAACCCCGCGCCCGTCGCGGCCGTTTTCAAGTTTGGCGACGGCTACCGGGAGGGGAACGTTGGCGACCGGATCGTCGAGACGCGCATTCGCCTCAACGATATGAGCGCCGTGCGTGCCGTGCTCGAGACGGGCGACGAGCCGGCCAAGGTTTATGCCGCGAGCCAGTTCGTTGCTGGAGCCGGCGGCTGTACGTCGACGTCGCTGAAGGATATGGACGAGGCAATGGCCGCGCTCGGCAAGACGCGTTTGCGGGTCGACCGCGACGCAACGCGCGGCCCCGCCTGGCGTGAAGCCTTGCTGCAAGTGCGCCACCCCAACTTTTCCGGCATGCAGATCGACACCAAGACCAACGCCTATCTGCCGGCGCACTTCGTCGAGCGCATCGACCTCGACGTGGCGGCCCGCCCGCTGGTGACCATCGAAAGCGGCATGTCGATTGCAGAAAACCCGAGCTTCCGTTTCAGCTTCGCGGATTTCGCCGGTGAACCCTTGAAGGCCGTGGTGCGCGACACCAAAGGCGGTCTCTTCAGTGCGCGGACGGAGCGCGACTTGCAGTGATGCGCCTCGCCGTGACAGGCGCCGCTGCATGTGCTTGTGCGTTGGCCGCCGCGGCGGAGATCCACGACTACATGATCCTGCGGCTGCTTTACCTCGATACGAGCTGCGGCGTTGAGCATTTGGAGCGCCTGGAGCCGAGCACGCCGGACACGCGCCGCTTTCACGCGAAATGCCGAGATGTCGCCACCTTCCCGCACGGTATCGACGTCGTCTGCACCGACATCCTCGACGACCGCTCCTGCAAGGTGACGACAGACCCGCAGTCATTCGACAGTCTCGAGCTGCTGAGACCTCGAGCGGAGTGATCGAGATCGCGGGGATGGTCGCTATTCAGAAGCGCGCCGGTTTTCCGCTAAGAAGCACGGGCAAAGAAGAGTGCTCCCGGAAAAGTGGGCACCGGTTTTCCGATGAGGAGCACGGGCAAAGAAGTGCTTCCGGAAAAGTGGGCACCGGTTTTCCGATGAGGAGCACGGGCAAAGAAGTGCTTCCGGAAAAGTGGATACCGGTTTTCCGCCAAGAAGCACGGCCAGACAATCACCGGGAGCCGTTCTGCGTTTCCACCTGACCGGAACGCTAGGATGAGCTGGACGGCTGCCGCACCAGAGTGTGCACCTCGCGCATGCTGCCGTGCGGATCGCGCCGGAAGCCGAGGCGTTCGGCCGCTGCAAACAGCCTTCCGAGACCCTCCTGCCCGTAAACGTTGGTGTGCACTTCGAGCACGATCGCCCTGACGTGCGGCAGGCGCTCGATGTCCAGCAGAGGCAGCTCGCCGCCCTCGATATCCATGATGAGGACGTCCGGCCGGTGTGTTTCGACGAGCGCACCCAGCTCGAGGCACGGCACATCGCATGTGCGCTCGTATGCACCCGTCCCGGCGTCGAGCGAGCTCGCCCAGAAATCGCGCCGGCAATAAAAAGGGCATGTGAGCTGCACGCGGAAGAACCTGCGCCACGCCGTTCATCACCAGCGCGTTGCCGATGTCGTTGATCGCGTGCACGGTTGCGATGTAGGGAACGAGATCGGGGTTCGCCTCCACGCATACGATCTTTCCGGCCGTCGTATTCCGGCGCAGATAGCTCGACACGAAGCCGAGCCCCGAGCCGAGCTCCAGCACGGTATCGCCCGGCCGTACCATTCGCGCGCCCATGCGCGCCTCGCCCCACTCGTAGCGCCCCTTGGCGAGCGTCCACTCCATGTTCGCCGATATGACATTCGGCGCCAGCGGCAGCCGTATGCCGTCGATGCGCGCTTCCCCGCGCCAGCGGTTGATGTGGAGTTGCGCGTAGCGTTTGAGCTTCATGGAGGACCGGGCGGATGGCGATGGGCCACGAAGCTAATCCGGCACTCGGCCGTCCGCCACGGACAATCTCTGCTCTGGTTACGCGCGCGCAGCGCGCGATGAGGCGCGGCAACCCGCGGTTGCGGACAACGCCTGCGCGATGCTGCCGCCGTTGTCCCGCGGTGCCGGCTGGCACCGCGGTGCATCGCCGCTCGCGATTAGTGTCGCGCGGTGTCGGGCAGCGTGGGCGCCGGCGCCACGGGTGGGGCATGCTTCGCCGGTTCCCCGTGCCCGTGGCCGCCCGCGATGCGGTCCGAAAGCGCCAGCAGCACGCCGGAGACGACAAAGACGACGTGAATCGTCACCAGCCAGAAGAGGTCGCGGTCGGACACGTTGTTGACCGACATGAACTGCTTCAACAGCTGGATGGCGGAGATCGCAACGATCGAGCCCAGGAGCTTGATCTTGAGCGCGGTGAAATCGATCGTGCCCATCCACTCGGGCCAGTCGCGATGTTCGCTGTGATCGATCTTCGAGACGAAGTTCTCATAGCCCGAGAAGATCACGATCACGATCAGCGATCCCGTGAGCGACAGGTCGACCAGCGCCAGGAGGCCGAGGATGACCTGTGATTCCGACGCGGTGAATGCCGTCTCGGCAATATGCACAAGCTCGGCGATGAACTTGATGAGGAGCACGATGAGCGACAGTGCGAGGCCGAGATAGAATGGCGCTAGAATCCACCGGCTGGCGAAGATGATGGTCTCGATCAGGCGTTCCGTCGCTTTGAGGACCGGGCGCGTCATGGGGAATTTTCCGCTGTTGCGTTTGTCGTCGCGTGTATCGCACGCAGCGGGAAATCTTCGCAAGCAAAGGCCCCGGCGCGCTATGCGACACCGGGGCCTCCCACCTGCTGTTCGCTATTCGTGATGCACGCGGCGAAACGTGTCGGGCGTGCCTCGCAGTGGGCACCGGTTTTCCGATAAGAAGCACGCAAACACAAAAGCCTAGAGCCGTTCCGCCGTTCTTGGACGTCGGAACGGCTCTGGGCTGTTCTCGGAGTTTCAGTGCGAGCCGGAACGCTTCTTTCGCTTGTTCCAGCTCGCGCGCTTCTTCTTCTTTTTCTTTGGAGAGCGGGCTTTCTCGCGCGCCGGCTCTTCCATTTTCAGCGTCGACTTGTGGGCGATCTGCTCGCGCAGGGCCGCATAGCGCCGGCAGCTCGGTAGCGTCAGTGAGCATTGCAGCGGGCGGGTGAGAACCGGGCTGAGGCCCTCGCGCTGGCTCAGCGGAGCAAGCTGCCTCTCGAAGTTCTCGCCCAGCCTGTTGGCAATGATCGTCGCTGCCGCGGGACCACCCAGGAAAGTGGCCGCGCCGGAGATCGACGCCGTCTTGATCTCCGCCGTCTGCGGCTTGATCTGCGGCTGTTCTGCGACGCGTTTATTGATGCGGGACAGATCGGCGATGACCTGTGCCGTTTCCGGACACACGTGTAGCGGACCGGGATTGAGCGCTTCGAGACGGTTTGCCGGGGTGAACTCGTAGCGGCTGCCGCAGACGCTCACGCGGGGCGGACGGTGAGTGCGCTCAAAAAGGTCATAACCCTCTTTGAGGTTGCGCCAGAATCCCTGCCACTGCGGCGCGGGATACTTGGCGAAGTTCTCTTCCGTCATGCGGAAGGGGAACACGTGGATCGGAATGTTGGACTGTCCGGCCTCGAGGGCCGTCGTCGCCAGCTTGTGGACTTCGAGCGCAACAGCGTTCGTCATCGCAAAGCAGCCGATGGAAGAGCAGCCGCCGTGGATGAGGATGTAAGAGCCCGAACGCAGATTGATCTTATCGAACGGGTTCGGGTAGCCGATGTTGAGTGACTTCGGCCAGCGCGCGCCCTTATGGTAGCTCTGCTCGAGGTTAACCGTGTAGAAGCCCTCGGGCGCTTGCTTGTCGCCCTCCTTCTGCTTCGGACCGAGCGAGCCGGACCAGTAGCAGATGGGATAGGACGCAAAGAGCTTGTAATTGCCGTCCTCGTCGGCCGCCCAGATCTCCATCTGCGATTCAGCTTTGAACACGCGGATGTAGAGCGCGGAGTCGGGCGAGATTCCCTGTTCGTTGAGGCGCTCGTCGAGCCGCTTCAGGTCAGGCGTGCCAGGAAGCGGCAGCTTGCCCCCGGAGTTGGCCCGCTTGCGTTCCATACGCACCCGGGTGATCTCGGACATATCTAGCGACAGTGCCGACGCGGTCCCGATCGGTCCAAGGACGGCGACAGCGGCGCACACGGCAAGAGCGGCACGCCCAATGTAAGCGATCGACTTCGTCATGCCATCGCTTGTGCACGGTGCGTGCCAACGGCCGCTCGGCCGATCGGCTCGCGCCGCGCGCGAATTGTTGCGGTAACTGTCAGCATGTTGAACTCTCTTACTTCTTCGTGCTGGCGGCGGCTGGTGAAAAATCGAGGGGTGAATGTCAACTGCGACTCACGTCGCAGGGCAGTTCACTTCGATGGGCACACTGCCGTCGCTTTCCCCATTTGCAGGCCCGATCGCGTAGCGTCCATCGCACACGCTAACGACCGGCGGGACGCGATCTCGCAAGAAGGCGTCATGCCCCGTTTGCAGTTGTCGCCAAAATCCGATGTTCGGATTCGCCGCATGCAGTGACATGTTTGCCGCTGTCATGCGGAACGGAAAGGCCTGCACTTGCACGCGCTTTTGGCCTGCCGTGAGGGCGGAGGTCAACAATGACCAAATTTCATCAATAACGCGATCAGTCATAGCGTAGCAGCCAATGGAGCGGCAATCGCCATGCACCATGAGGAACGATCCGGTGCGTCCATGTGACCTATCGAAGGCGTTCGGATACCCGAGGTTGAAGGACAGGTGATACTTGCTGTTCGGGTTGAGGGCGGTGGAATCCACCGTGTAGAACCCTTCCGGCGCCTGTTTATCGCCTTCGCGAACCTTGGGGCCGAGTTTTCCCGACCACATGCAGATGGGATACGTTTCGAACAGCTCGAAACGCCCGTTGCGCTGCATCCAGACTTCGAGCTGGAACTCGCGCTTGAAGATGCGGATCAGGACCGGCGCGCCCAGCGTCAGATTGCGGCGCGCGAGGCGTTCCTTCAGCGTACTGAGGTCGGGCGTTCCCGGAAGCGTCGTGCCGGTCGAGTACGTCGCCCAGTGCTTGGCCTTCCGGGCATATATAAGCTCGTCCTCGATCAGCGCGAAGACCTGCGGCCAGAAGAAGTAGCAGATGCCGCCAATGATGACGGCAAGCGTCCCTAGCGCAAAGAGTACGGAGCGCCAGCGGCGTTTACGGCGTACGTCCATCACGGGAACATGCCGACGTTTCGTTCGCCGCGCAATCCGCTGCGCAGAGGATGGCGTGCGGTGATGTCGCAGGCCGACATCGCTATTGCGAGTAGCCGAAAATGGACGTGCTGCCCGTTTCCACGGGAGCGCCCAGGCCGTAGGCGGGGCTGTAGGCCGCCCCGTTCGCGGAAGCCGTCGCAGTGTTCGGCGCCGTCACCGTCGCGAACTGGCGCGTCTTGGGACCTGGCGCAATGACGCGCTCTTCTGCGATCTGCTGCTCATAGGGCTTCGGCCTGAACGGCTCGAACGACGGCCGGTAGAACGGCGGGCAGACGTCGTCGGGGCGCACCGATGCGTTGGGTGAGAACTTGACGTTGACGAGATAGCGCTTCTCGCACACGCCGATCGCTGGCGGTATGCGATACGTCTCGAAGAAGTCGTAGCCCTGCTTCAGCGTCTTCCAGAACGGCATGTTGGGGTTGCCGTTGTAGCGGGCGAGATTGGCCTCCGTCATGCGGAACGGAAAGGCGTGCACCTCGAACGCAGGCTGCCCGCCGTGCAGGGCTTCGCGCGCAAGCGTGTAGATCTCTTCCATCAACGCGTCCGTCATCGCGTAGCAGCCGACGGACTTGCAGTTGCCGTGCACCATCAGCGCGTGGCCCGTGCGCTGATGCGCGCGGTCGTAGGCGTTGGGATAGCCGAGGTTGAAGGCGAGGTAGTACTGCGAGTTGGGGTTCATCTGCTGATCGCTGACGCGATAGAACCCTTCCGGCGCCTGGCGGTCGCCGACCGCGGTTTTCGGCCCGACGTTCCCCGACCAGTTGCAGATCGGGTAGGTCTTGAAGTGATAGAAGCGGCCGTCGTCCCGGGCTTTCCAGACCTCGAGCTCGGACTCTTCCTTGAAGATGCGGATGAAGATCGGCGAGCCGGCGTCCATGCCCTTGCGCCCCAGCATCGACATCGTCTCTTTGCTGAGGGGAACGTCGCCCCGGCTGATCTCGGTCATGGAGGGGCCGCTGCAGGCCGCGAGCACGCAAGCGGCGGCGGCCGCTGTCGCGGCGAGCAGGAAGCGGGCCCGTGAGGCCCAGCCGGGGATGATCATACGCATACGCAGTGCCCCTGGCGCACGGTGATCAACCATCGATCTCCAGACCTTAAGATTTAGTTAACGTTACCGGATTCTTACGGGCGACGCACGCACGCGCAACGACGCGACAACTTAAGCGGCAGCTAGCCGCAAAGATAGGACGCAAATGGGGCGCATGGTGCCGGGACGGTGGAAGAGGCTTGGGATAACCCCTTAGAGAGACTGCCCAATTTCCATGAAGCGCGCATGCCGTTGGCGGCGGATCTCCGCCGGCGACTTGCCGTCGAACTCCGCCAGCGCACGGGCAATGGCGTCGCCCGTCGATTTCATAATCGATTCGCGGTCGCGATGGGCGCCGCCCACGGGCTCGGTGATGATGACGTCGATGACACCGAGCTGGTCGAGGTCCTGGGCGGTCACCTTCATGTTCGTGGCCGCGTCGATGGCCCGGGCGGAATCGCGCCAGAGGATCGAGGCGGCGGCCTCGGGCGAGGCGACCGTATAGATCGCGTGCTCCAGCATCAGGATGCGGTTGGCCGTAGCGATGGCGATGGCGCCGCCCGAGCCCCCCTCCCCGATCACCACGGAAATCAGCGGCACCCCGATGGCGAGGCAGCAGTCGGTCGAGCGGGCGATGGCCTCGGCCTGGCCCCGCTCTTCGGCCCCGATGCCGGGATAGGCGCCGGCCGTGTCGACCAGCGTAATCACGGGAAGATTGAAGCGCTCGGCCATTTCCATCAGGCGCACGGCCTTCCGGTAGCCCTCGGGCTTGGCCATGCCGAAGTTGTGCCGGATGCGGCTTTCGGTGTCCGAGCCCTTCTCATGGCCGATCAGCATGACGGAGCGGCCCCGGAAGCGGCCGAGCCCCCCCACGATGGCCTCGTCCTCGGCGAAATAGCGATCGCCCGCCAGCGGCGTGAAATCCTCGATGAGGGCGTTCACGAAGTCGAGGCAGTGGGGACGCTCGGGATGGCGCGCCACCTGCGTTTTCTGCCATGGGGTGAGCTTGGAATAGGTATCGACGAGCGCTGAGCGGGCCTTTTGCTCAAGCTTCTTGATCTCGTCCGCAATGGAAACGGGACGGTCCTCGCCCTCAAGCGCACGCAGCTCGGCGACCTTGCTTTCCAGCTCGGCGATCGGCTTCTCGAAATCAAGGTAGGTGCGGATGGGGGAGCGCTCCAAGAGGGTCCTCATGCATACCGGGGGTTCGGTGCGGACAATCACGATACCCTTTCGGCGATGTCAAGGCGGCGCAGGGGAGCGGCTTAATTCGGGATTACGCGCCCATTCCTCCACAGGACCGTTCAATCCTTCCTGGCGAGGGGGTGGTGGTCGTGGACGAGTTTGCGCAGGCGCTCCTCCAGCACATGGGTGTAGATCTCGGTGGTGGAGATGTCGGCATGGCCGAGCAGCATCTGCACCGCGCGCAGGTCCGCCCCCCGGTCCAGGAGGTGGCTGGCGAATGCGTGCCGCAAAACGTGCGGGCTGACCCGCTCCCCGTCGAGGCCCGCCTCCTCTGCGAGCGCCTTGAGATCCTGGCCGAAGCGCTGACGGGTCAGATGGCCCTGCGCGCTCTTCGATGGGAACAGCCATCGGCTCGAGACGCGCCCCTCGCCGCTGATTGCCGCAATGTAGCGGTTGAGAGCGGCCTGCGCGGAGGCGTTGAGCGGCACGAGCCGTTCCCGGCCGCCCTTGCCCTTGATCGTCAGGATGCGGGCGTCCCCCGCGAGCACCGTCCTTGGCAGCGAGACGAGCTCGGAGACGCGCATCCCTGTTGCGTAGAGCATCTCGACGAGGCAATGGAGCCGCAGCGCGCGGATGCGCTCGATGGGCTCCTTCTCCACCGCCGCCGCGCGTTCCGCCGCCGCCGCGATCAGGCGGTCGACCTCCGCCACACTCAGGGTCTTGGGCAGCGCGCGCGCCTTGCGCGGACCCGTCTGGCCGTGGGTCGGGTCGGCATCGGTGAGCCCCTCCGCCACGAGAAACCGATAGAGCTGGCGCACGGCGGAAAGGCCGCGGGCGCGGGAAGCGGCGCTGATCCCCTCGGCGGAGCGGGCCTCGAGCCAATTCGCGATGTCGCGTTCGCATGCGGCCGTCAGCGCGACACCCTGCGCGGCGAGATGCGCGCTGAATTTCTCCAGGTCGCGTCGGTAGGCCTCGATGGTGTTCGACGCTGCCCCGCGCTCGACGCCCAGCATCTCCAGAAACGCCTCGATGTGCCGCTGGCTCGCGCCCATGCCTGCCTCAGCCGAACAGTGAAGTGCCGGTGCTAGTTGATGATCGCACGCGGCCAGGCCGCGAACAGTGCTTCGAAGCCGAGGTTGCGCGCGTCGCCTTCGAGGCCCGCGCGCCGCAGCGCGCGGATCGAATCGCCGAGGGCGATCATATGCGCGCCTTCGGCGCCATTGGGTCCGAGCGTCTTCATCGCGAGCAGCACGGTGCGCGCGAACTCGCGCTTCTTGGCCGCGTCCTGCAATTCGGTCAGCACGCCCGTCTCCGGCAGATGCCCCCCGGCCGGCTGCGGCGTGCGGCTTGCCGCTTCCCACAGCGGGATCGGCACGCTGAAGTTCAATGCGTCGAGCACGGTTGCGAGTCGGTGTAGCAGCGCCGGATCGAAGCGCCCGCGCGATACCAGCTCCTCGACGTGCCGCAGATCCTCTTCGCCGTTGGCCTGCGTGCCTTCGGCGATGTCGATTAGCGCCAGCCAGTGGTAGAGCCCGCCGTTCGCAGCACCGGGCGAGTTCGATCCGAACGATGCCCAGTCGCGCGCCTTACCGTAGCGTTCGGCCGCCAGCGCAACTTCTACGCCCGTTTCCGCATACCAGCCGATCTCCGGCGCCGGAACGATCGCATCGGAGGCGGGCGCCACCATGCGCAGAGCCGTCAGGTAAAAGCCGGCGCGGTGCGCTTCATCGAGAAAGGCACGGATCAGCCGCACCTTTTTCTGCGGCGTATGCTCGTGCGCGGCGGCAACGAAGAGCCCCGCCCGCCGCTGTGGCGTGTCGGTGCCGCCGGCATCGGAGATAACGGCTTCGCCCGGGCCCTGCGCGCGATAGATCTCCGCGAGCTGCTCGGCGGTGATGGCATTGACCTGCACGGCAGCTTCCGCCGCCCGCAGGCGCGTTTCCACTGCAACGCCCCGGTCTAGCGCAAGCGCGGCCAGCAACGCGGGCGCAGCCTGTTTGATGAGACTTGCCGTATCGACCTCGCCGCCCGCAGCCTCGATGAGGCGATAGTCCAGCAGCGAGATGGAAGCACCCGCTGGCGGTTGCGGCTTTAGGCCCATCGCGAGCGCGTCGAGCGCCTGCAGGCCAGGGCTCTCCTTGATGCCCGCTTCCCTCGCCAGCTCGGCCGCAAGCCCGGCGCCCGGCGCATCGCCTGCCACCGCTGCGCAATAGCCCGAGATGAGCGCCGCATCGGACTGCACCGGGCGGGGAAGCTGTGTCGGGGTGCCGCCCGCTTTCAAAGTTTCGCAGCCCTGCTCCTTGGCGCCAAGGCCGATGCTGTTGCGGGCGGCGAGCACCGCAGCGGCCGGATCGCCCGGCGGCATCGTCGAAAGGATGCGCGCGGCATCCTCGAGCAGGCCGGAGCGGTAGAGAATTTCGAGGCGCAGGGCGAGAAACTGCTGATCGCTGCGCGCACCCTGAGGCGCCGTGAGGTTTGCCGTAATCAGCCGCAGCCAGAGCCGATGGAGAGCCGGCGAGTGTGGCGGAATATCGATTTCCGAGATCAGCCGTTCGAGGCTGCGCACGTCGAGGCCTTGCCAGAGCTCATAGGGCAGCCCCGACCCGTCGTCTGCCATGACGGGCGTCAGCTCGCCGCGATCAACGCCCGTGTCGATGCTGCCGAGGGGGCGCACCACGTCATCGCTAGAGGAGGCATCGGGTGGGCGAGTGCTCCCACCGCTTCGCCCATATTCGCGTGTCTGCGCGTCCCGGGCGCTACCGCCGTAAGATCGCTCGCTCGAACGATCGAAGGGGCTCCACTCCTGTGCAAATCCAGGCGCCGCGACAGTATAGCAGGCCAGCACGGCGCTGACCGCTGCAGGGATGGCTTTCAGGGAAAAGCGCTTGCGCATGGCAATGGAAACGTCACTCGGTACGCACCTTCACGCCCGGAACCGGCTTCGTCACCGTGCGTGGCTCGGGTTCGAATTGGGTCGCAAGGATATAGAGTGCGCCGGTGATGATGGCGGCTGTCGTGCCAACGATGAACAGAAACCGGAACAAGCTGGGCATCTGCTATCCCGTCCCCTCCTCTTTGGTCTCTTTGCAAGTTGGCGCCATTATGGCTTGCACTCGATGGTGATCCAAAGTAGGCGGCGCAGGCAATGTGGGCAATTATCGTATTGGCCGCCGGAATATAGGCTGTAGGCGCGAAGTGGCCCCGTCATCGGTCGATTCGCGCGCGACCGGAAGAGAAAGTACGAGAGAAAGTAGATGTCAGAGGCTCAATCGCTCCAGACCGTACGCTCCGCCCTTGGGCAGCGTTCAGTCGTGCTCGTCGGGCTGATGGGCTGCGGCAAGTCTGCGATTGGCCGCCGGCTGGCGGGCCGGCTCGCGCTTCCTTTCGTCGATGCCGACGAGGAAATCGAGAAGGCCGCGGGCAAGAGCATCGAGGACATCTTCGCCGACCACGGCGAACCTTACTTCCGCGAGGGCGAGCGCAAGGTGGTCGCGCGGCTGCTCCGCGCTGGACCCCAGGTGCTGGCGACGGGCGGCGGCGCATTCATGAGCGAGGAAACGCGTGAGGCGATCGCCGAGCGCGGTATATCCATCTGGCTGAAGGCGGAGCTGCCGCTGCTCGTGCGGCGCGTCGGCAAGCGCGGCAATCGCCCGTTGCTCAAGGTGGACGACCCCGAGGTGGTGCTGCGCGATCTCATGGCGAAGCGCTACCCCGTGTATGCCACCGCCGACATCACCGTGGAGAGCCGTGACGTGCCCCACGAAGTCATCGTCGGCGAGATTGTCGATCGCCTTGCCCGCGATCTTTCCCCCGCGCCGGAGGCCACACAATGAACGTCCATGCTGCTTCCGCTGCGCGTGTCCGCACTGTCAATGTGCCCTTGGGAGACCGCGCCTACGATGTGCTGATCGGCCCGGGGCTGCTGCAGCGTGCGGGCGAGATCATCGTCGAGCGGCTTGGCAAGGCGCGCTGCGCCATCGTCACCGACGCGAATGTCGCGAAGCTGCACCTCGACACGATCGCAGCGGCGCTCTCGGCAGACGGCCGCCTCGCCGGTTCGATCACGTTGCCGCCGGGCGAGTCGACCAAGAGCTTCCGCGAGCTTGCGCCGCTGTGCGAGCGCCTGCTGGAATTGGGCATCGAGCGCGGCGATCTCGTCGTCGCGCTGGGCGGCGGCGTGATCGGCGACCTTGCCGGCTTCGCATCGGCGATCCTCCGGCGCGGCGTACGCTTTGTGCAGGTGCCGACCTCGCTTCTCGCCCAGGTGGATTCTTCTGTCGGCGGTAAGACCGGCATCGACACGCCCCAGGGCAAGAACCTCATCGGCGCTTTCCATCAGCCGGGCCTCGTGCTCGCCGATACCGACACGCTCCGCACGCTGCCCTTGCGCGAGCTGCGCGCCGGCTATGCGGAGGTTGCGAAGTACGGCCTGCTCGGTGACGCGCCGTTCTTCGCCTGGCTTGAGAAGAACCATCACGCCGTGTTCGCGCTCGAGGACGAGCCGCTCACTCACGCGGTGGAGACGAGCGTCAAGGCGAAGGCCGGCATCGTCGGCCGCGACGAGACCGAGCAGGGCGAGCGTGCGCTGCTCAACCTCGGCCACACCTTCGGCCACGCATTCGAAGCCTGGTGTGGCTACTCCGATCGCCTGCTGCACGGCGAGGCGATCTCCATCGGCATGGCCATAGCGTTTCGTTTTTCCGCCGCGCGCGGCGATTGCAGTGCCGCCGACGCCGCGCGTGCGGCCGCGCATTTTGCCGCCGTCGGATTGCCCACCCGCATCGATGAAATCCCCGGCGACAAGCCCGGCATCGACGCGATGATGAGGCTGATGGCGCAGGATAAGAAGGTGCGCCAGGGCAAGCTGACCTTCATCCTCGCCCGCGGCATCGGCGAGGCCTACATCGCCCACGACGTGCCGGACGCCGAGGTCCGCGCCTTCCTCGGCGGAGAAATCGCCTAGACCATGATCGCTTCGGACCCTATCCGTCCGAAGCGTGAATCATCGGTTCAAGCAAGACCATGATCGCTTCGGACCCAATCAGTCCGAAGCGTGAATTATCGGTCTAATCAGAAGACTAGAGCCACATCGCGATTCGAAGAAAAGCGATCGTGCTCTAAGCCCGCCACCGGCGCTAACCTTCGACCCCGCGACCTGTGCTATTGATGTCGGCCGGCTCCGGCCGCGTGCACCTGCAACATTCGTGGAGGCGAAGACCTAAAGCCCATGTCGCTCGTTACCGCACTGATCCTGGTGGCGATCGTGCTGCTGATTGCGCTGTCGGCATTCTTCAACGGCAGCGAGACCGCGCTCACCGCCGCATCCCGCGCCCGCATGCATGCGCTGGAGCAGGAGGGGAATGCCAAGGCTGCGCTTGTAAACCGGCTGCTGTCGAGGCCGGAGAAGATGATCGGCACCATCCTCATCGGCAACACGCTGGTGGATGTTCTTGCCTCTGCGCTCGCTTCGGGCGTGGCCGTGCTGCTCGTCGGCGAGGTGGGCGTCGTCTACGCAACGGGCGTGATGACGCTGCTGATCGTCATCTTCGCGGCGGTGCTGCCGAAGACCTACGCGCTCGCCTATTCCGACCGCATGGCGCTGTTCGTTGCACCGATCATGCGCGTGATGACCGTCGTCTTGAACCCCATCAATATCGCGATCGAATACGTCGTGCGCTTCTTCCTGAAGTTGACGCCGACGACGGTTGACGACGAGGCGAACATCCTCGCCGCCCACGAGGAAATCCGCGGCACAATCGAGCTGCAGAAGATCGAAGGTTCGGTGGCGCGCCATGACGCGGACATGCTGGGCGGCGTGCTGGATCTGCGCGATCTGCAGGTGTCGGACATCATGGTGCATCGAACCAAGATGGCGACCATCGATGCCGATGATCCGCCCCAGGAGATCATCGATGAGCTCTTGCGCAGCCAATATACGCGCGTGCCGATCTGGCGCGACGAGGCGGAGAACATCATCGGCATCCTGCACACCAAGGATCTGCTGACAGCGCTCGTCCGTTCCGGTGGCGATTTCTCCAACCTCGACATCATGAGTTTCGCCGGCGAGCCGTGGTTCGTGCCGGATACGACGCCCCTGAAGGACCAGCTCAACCAGTTCCTGAAGCGCAAGGCGCAGATGGCGTTGGTGGTCGATGAATATGGCGAGGTGCAGGGGCTCATCACCCTCGAGGACATCCTCGAGGAAATCGTCGGCCAGATCGCCGACGAGCACGATACGCAGGAAGCGGCGATACGCGTGCAGGCGGATGGCACCGTCAATGTCGACGGTACGGTCACGGTGCGCGACCTCAACCGCCAGATGGGCTGGGATTTGCCGGACGAGGAGGCAACCACCGTTGCCGGCCTCGTCATCCACGAGGCGCAGACCATCCCCGAGCCTGGGCAGGTCTTCACTTTTTACGGCCACCGGTTCGAGATACTGCGCAAAACTCGCAATAAAATCACGGCCCTACGCATCAGCCCGGCGAGCCTCCTCGCCGCCCCGGGGGCGCGCGGACGGGAGGCGACCTGAGCGCGATCTCTCAATCCGAGGCGCTTCCCTGCGTCGGCCATTCTCAGCGGGCGCATATCGGTTTTCTCGATTGCGCCGGTTCGTTCAGATTGGGTTCAGGTGGCGCGGACAATTCTGGCAGCGGATCTCGTCAGGAGGATCCGAATGTGTGCTGAGAGCGCGGAGTGCGCGCAGCGCGCGAGTTTGAAAAGGAGCTATCATGAAGAGAATTCTCCCCCTGGCAGCTGTTGCGGGCGCTCTCGCTTGCCTCGTCGCCGTCGGTAGCGCCCAGGCTGCTCCCGCCTCCGGTAACGTTCTTGGTAAGTTGACGACCGTGGGCGAGAACAGCTCGGCTGTCGAAAAGACCCATTACCGTCATCACCGCCGCTACCATCACCGCAAGTTGTGGAAGAAGCGCTACTACAAGCGTCACCATCATCATCACCGCCACCACCACCACCGTCGCTGGCGCTAATCGCCGGTCGGCATCGCTAGGTAATGGTGTTCGAAGTCTCGCCCTTGCATCCGTGGGGGCGAGACTTTTCTTTTTGGCAGCGGTCTCTTCCGCTTAAGTGGGCTCGCCCGGCGCAACCGCCTTGATCGCAAGGGCGTGGACGCCGCCGCTCAATTCCTCGCGCACCGCATCGTTGACCAGCCGATGACGCTCGATGCGCGATTTGCCGGCGAAGGCTTCCGACACGATGAGAATGCGGAAGTGGCTCTCTCCCGTGCCCGGCGAGGACGCGTGTCCCGCGTGCAGGTGCGACTCATTGACCACATCGAGCCGGGCCGGCCTCAGAGCCACCATCAGCTTCTCGCGCATTCGTGTCTCAAGACTCATTAAGGGGCACCTCGTGCGGCTGTGAAAAAAATAAGTGCATGGCCGATAGCTCAGATCGGCTTGTGTGGGAACCGCGGCCGGCTCATACTTCGCGCCCCATGAAGCTCGACTCCAAATACTTTGACAGCATCCGCGTGGCGTCCAAGCGCGAACGTAGCGCGCCGACGCGCGAGGAGCTTCATCCGCGCTGCCAGTGGAAAGGCTGCCAGGAGGCTGGCGACCACCGCGCGCCCCGTGGGCGCGGCCGTGACGGCCAGTACTACCTGTTCTGCCTGGAGCATGTGCGCCAATACAACGCCACCTATAACTACTTCGATGGCATGAATGACACCGAGGTGCAGGACTTCCAGAAGGACGCGATGACCGGCCACCGGCCGACCTGGAAGGTGGGCGTCAACGCGTCTGCGCCCGGCACGCCGCCGCCGAAAGGCGAGCAAGCCAGCGCTGCCGGTGCCGGCTTCGGTTTCCGCGCGATGGACCCCCACGCGTTCTTCGCCCGCCGCGCCAAGGCCGCCCGCGCCCAGCCCGCAGAAAGCCGCCGGCAACTAAAGCCGCTGGAGAAAAAAAGCCTCCAGACGCTCAATTTTTCCGGCGAAGCAACGCGCGAGGAGATCAAAGCCCGCTTCAAGGAGCTGGTGAAGATTTACCATCCCGATGCGAACGGCGGAGATGCGCGCTCGGGCGACAAGTTGCGGGAGATCATTCAAGCCTATAACTATCTGAAGCAAGCGGGGCTCGTCTGATATTCGGCATTGCCGCTGCGCAATGTCAGTGCGTCCAATTCTCAGCCCGCACCACTCCGAGGACACTGCGAAAATGCGTGCGCAAACCCAGTCGGGTGCCGAAGGCAAGCCGGCAAATCTTCCCGATATGAAGCTTTCGGTGCGCCAGGTTTTTGGCATCGACAGCGATCTCGAGGTGCCGGCCTTTTCGGAAGGCAACGAGCACGTCCCCGATCTCGACCCCGATTATCTCTTCAACCGTGAGGTAACGCTCGCGATCCTCGCCGGCTTCAAGCACAACCGGCGCGTGATGGTGCAGGGCTATCACGGCACCGGCAAATCCACGCACATCGAGCAGGTCGCTGCGCGCCTCAACTGGCCGTGCATCCGCGTCAACCTCGATAGCCACGTGAGCCGCATCGATCTCGTCGGCAAGGACGCGATCGTCCTCAAGGACGGCAAGCAGGTGACCGAGTTCCGCGAGGGCATCCTGCCGTATGCGCTGCAGTCGAACACGGCACTCGTTTTCGACGAGTACGATGCTGGCCGCCCGGACGTGATGTTCGTCATCCAGCGCGTGCTCGAGGTCTCCGGCAAGCTGACGCTGCTCGACCAGTCGAAGGTGATCCGTCCGCATCCGGCTTTCCGGCTGTTCGCGACCACCAACACCATCGGCCTCGGCGACACGAGCGGCCTCTATCACGGCACCCAGCAGATCAACCAGGGTCAGATGGACCGCTGGTCGATCGTCGCGACACTCAACTACCTGCCGCACGACGATGAGGTGAAGATCGTCCTCTCGAAGGTGAAGTCGTTCAACAAGACCGAAGCCAAGCGCAAGGCCGTGTCGAACATGGTTCGCGTCGCCGACTTGACGCGCAACGCGTTCGTCAACGGCGACCTGTCGACGGTGATGAGCCCGCGCACGGTGATCATGTGGGCCGAGAACGCCGACGTATTCGGTGACATCGGCTTCGCGTTCCGCCTCACCTTCCTCAACAAGTGCGACGAGCTCGAGCGTCCGATGGTTGCGGAGTTCTATCAGCGCAGCTTCGGCGAGGAGCTGCCGGAGAGCGCGGCGAATGTCGCGCTGAGCTAGCGAGCGCATGTCGAACGGATCGAAGCGCAAGGAAGCCCCGACGGAGCCGCTCAAGCGGGCCATCGGGCTCGCCGTGCGCGCCATCGCGGGCCACGGCGATATCGAGGTCGGCTTCGCCGCCGGCCCGGCGGAATATTCGCCCAAGCACGTGCAGCTCCCCGAGCCCTCGCGCGTGCCCTCGCAGCGGGAGATCGCGGTCATCCGCGGCTGGGCGGATAGTTTCGCGCTCACCGCCGGCTGCCATGATGCGAAGCTGCACGGCAGGCTCGCGCCGAACTCGGGCCCCGCGCGCCTCGTGTTCGAGGCGGCCGAGCGCGCGCGCGTCGAGGCGCTGGGCGCCAACCGGATGACGGGCATGGCGCGCAATCTCACCGCGCGCATCGAGGACCAGTACGCCCACGGCCGCTACGCGCTCGTGAAGACGAAGGCCGACGCGCCCCTCGAGGACGCCGTCGCGCTGATGATCCGCGAGCGGCTGACGGGCCTGCCGCCTCCGGAGAATGCCAAGGCCGTCGTCGAAGTTTGGCGCGAGGCCATCGAGAAGCGCGGCGCCAAGGTTCTCGCCCGGCTCGAAACGCTCGCCGAGGATCAGGAAAGCTTCGGCCGTCTGATGCGCGATCTGCTGCGCGCGCTCGATCTCACCGAGGAGAGCGTCGACGCCGACCGTGACGAGAACGAGACCGAGGAAGAAACCGACGGCGACGACGCCGAAGGCGAGGCGGACGAGAACGAGGACGGCGACCAGGGCAGCAGCGAGCAGTCGACCGAGGACAGCACCGTCTCCGGCGATCTCAACGAGGTGAACGAGAAGGCGGAAGCCTCCGGTGTCGAGCAGCTCGACAACATGCAGGAAGAGGAAGAGCCCTTCGAGACGCCGGAGCCGTGGCGCCCGAATACGTCCGTGCTGGATGATCCGGAAGCCTTCGGCTACCGCGTCTTTTCGCGCGAGTTCGACGAGGAGATCGGCGCCGAGCAGCTGTCCTCCCCCGAGGAGCTGGAGCGCCTGCGCGCCTACCTCGACCGCGAGCTGCGCACGCTTTCGAGCGCCGTCGCGCGCCTCGCCAATCGCCTGCAGCGCCGCCTGCTCGCCCAGCAGAACCGCGCATGGGATTTCGATCTCGAGGAAGGCACGCTCGATGCGTCCCGCCTGCCGCGCGTCATCATGGATCCGATGCACGCGCTCTCCTTCAAGCGCGAGCGCGACACCGATTTCCGCGACACGGTCGTCACGCTGCTGCTCGACAATTCCGGTTCGATGCGCGGCCGCCCGATCATGGTCGCGGCCTGCTGCGCCGACATCCTCGCGCGCACCCTGGAGCGTTGCGGCGTGAAGGTGGAAATTCTCGGCTTCACCACGCGCGCCTGGAAGGGTGGCCAAGCGCGCGAGCAGTGGCTCGCCGCGGGCAAACCGCAGGCGCCCGGCCGCCTCAACGATCTGCGCCACATCGTCTACAAGACCGCGGATGCGCCTTGGCGGCGCGCCAAGCGCTCCCTTGCGCTGATGATGCGCGAGGGGCTGCTGAAGGAGAACATCGACGGCGAGGCGCTCGCCTGGGCGCATCGGCGCCTGCTGGCGCGGCCTGAGCAGCGCCGCATCCTGATGATGATCTCCGACGGCGCGCCGGTCGACGACTCGACCCTTTCCGTCAACACCGGCTGCTATCTGGAGCAGCACCTGCGTCACGTGATCGACGAGATCGAGATGCGCTCGCCCGTCGAGCTGATCGCCATCGGCATCGGCCACGACGTCACGCGCTATTATCGGCGCGCCGTGACGATCACCGATCCGACCGAGCTAGCCGGCGCGATGACGGACAAGCTCGTCGAGCTGTTCGAGGAGAAGTCCCGCGAGGCGCGGCCGCGCTTCGGAGGGCGGCGGAGACACCTCAATTGAGCGAGCGGAACTTTTTGCGCGGCCGCCGCGGGCGTCGGCTGCGGTTTCCGATCGGTTTCGCCGTCATTCTCGCCGCCGGCGCAGGCATCGCTCTCGGCGGCAGCAAGCCTTCGACCGAAGATCTCGTCACGGCCCCCATCGCCGTCGATGCAAAACCGATTGCCCATTTCGACCGGCTACATCCGAATGCAACGCGCTTCGGCAAGCTCACCTGGCGCGGCGGCCTGGTACTGACGTCGCCATCGGCCTATTTCGGCGGCTGGTCCGGACTGAGGCTCGACCGCGAGGGCAAAAGCCTCCTCGCCGTATCGGACGCCGGCCTTTGGATGACGGGCCGCCTCACCTACGCAGAATCCGGTGCGCCGTCGGGCATCGCCGACGCACGCATCGGCGCCATCCAGTCGAAGGCGGGCGATCAGCTCTCGCGCCGCGCCGACCGCGACGCCGAAGGCCTGACGCTCATCAGCGGCTCGCCGGAAAGCGGCAGCGTCTACATCTCCTTCGAGCGCAAGCACCGCATCGCCCGCTACGATATCGGGCCGGAAGGTCTGTCGCCCGCGCGCGGCACGGTGACGTTGCCGAAGGCGGCGGGCAAAATGGCGAAGAACGGCGGCTTCGAGGCGATCGCCGTGCTGCGCGGCGAGGGGTGCAACAGCGGCAAGCTCGTGGCCTTCTCCGAGGATCTGCGCGACGGGGACGGCAACTACGTCGGCTGGATCTGGGAAGAGAAAGACCGCCCGCGCGCCCTCTACATGACCAACGACGGCGATTATTCGATCACCGATGCCGCCCCGCTGCCCGACGGCGGGCTCCTGGTGCTGGAACGGCGCTTCCGCTTCAGCGAGGGCGTACGGATGCGCCTCCGGCACATCCGTGCCGATGCGATCCGCCCCGGCGCGATCATCGATGCGGATATCCTTGCCGCCGCCGATGGCCGGGCCGAGGTCGACAATATGGAAGGGCTGGCGGTGCACACGGCGCCCGGCGGCGAGATCGTCGTGACCATGATCTCCGACGACAACTACAACCACGCGCTCCAGCGCACGGTGCTGTTGCAGTTTACGCTGACGGCCGCTGATCTCGCGGCGAAAGGCGGCGGATCGAAAACCGATCAACCGTAACGGCGTCGAGGCGCCGGACGCGCCCGTTGTGTCTGAGGAAAGCTATGGGTCGGCGGGCCGCGGAAGGCACAAAGCGCCGTCCGCTGCCGGCAACGCTCCGGCCCGCGTGTTTGGCGTGAGAAAAGAGACCGAAGCGAAGGTCAGGCAGCCGGAGCGGCGGCCTTCGCGACCTTCTGAATCTCGCGGCGCATCTTCCGGCAGCGCTCGGAAAGATCGTCCTCGGCGGCCTTCAGCAGGAAGGCGTCGAGGCCGCCGCGATGCTCGACCGACTTCAGCGCGTGCGCGGAGACGCGCAGGCGGAAGCGGCGGCCGAGGGCGTCGGAGATCAGCGTCACGTCGCAGAGGTTCGGACGGAACTTCCGCTTGCTCTTGTTTTCGGCGTGGCTCCTCAGCTGCCCGGAAAGGGGCAGCTTACCGGTCAGCTCGCAGCGCCTCGTCATCGTAAAGCTCCTTCGCCACCGCTCGCGTGCGGCGGGCGTCGTACAAGGGATTGGGGAAACGAATAGCCCCTGACGGCCGGGCCGTAGGGGATTTGGCCGCTTCTATGCCCGAGGAGGCCCAGTTTCGTCAAGGTGCCTGGAGAGCGGCAATCGCGCCTTTTTCACCTGCCGGGCATCGGAGCGAAGGACGTGCCCGGGCCACAGATTCGACGTAAAACGGCATTATCGGCGGTAGAGTTAAGTGCGCGTTCGCAGGGCAACGGGGATCATGCATAATCGGGTTTGGCTCGCAGCTGGGCGGTGGCTTGCGCCGTTCGCCGCCGTAGCCTTCGGAGCCCTGCTTCTCGCCGGCGGCGCTGCGGCCCAGCGGGCTCCGGGCCGGCCCCTCCCCGCCAATGTCGATGCCGTTTACCGGATCAGCTTCACCGCCCTCGGCAATATCGGCCACTTCCAGTTCAACTCTCAGGTCAGTGGTGACAGCTATCGCCTCACCGCCAACGCGAAGATCGATACCGCCATCTTCGACTATAAGGGCGACATGAAAAGCGAGGGCGCCATCACGCCCACGGGCATCCAGGCCCAGCCCCGCGACTATACTTTCCACTACCGGCAGAAGACCTTCCTCAAGAAAAAGAAGATCAAAGCGCTGAACATCGCTTTTAACGGCCCGGCCGTGCGGGCGGTGACGCCGCCGGATCCCTTGTCGCCCAAGGCGGTTCCGGTGACCCCCGAGCAGCTCCGGAACGTGCTCGATCCCCTGAGCGGGGTGATGGCGCTCTCCCTTGCCGATATCTCCAAGCCGTGCGAGCAGAAGCTGCCGATCTACGATGGCAAGCAGCGCTTCGATATCGTCTTCAAGCCGCTCCGCCGCGCCGGGGCCGACCACGTCTGCGAGGTCGGCCTTATTCCCGTCTCGGGCCATAAGCCGGGCGAGGGCTCCACCTCGGTGGTCAACGGTAAGATCGAGCTGGTGATGCGGCCGGTCCCCAAGGCCAACGTCGTCATCCCCTATAGTGTCTCGGTCCCGACCATCGTCGGCACGGCCACCCTCACTTCGGAGAGGGTCGACATTACGATGCCCGACAGCCAGCGTATCGCGCTGCGCCGTTAGGCTGTCCTTCACGAAACCTTCGCACGGGCCTTAAGATGGGTAGAAAACACGCTATTTCGCGTGCGCCATCGCTAATCACGCCCTTGATCTCAGCGAACGTCTCTGCGATGCCTTCGCGGACGAGATGAGGAGGCCAGATGGCCAGCGACCTCCAGACCCGTATCCGCCACGTCACGGCGGTGCTCGGTCCCACAAATACCGGTAAGACCCACCTGGCGATCGAGCGCATGATCGGCCACGAAAGTGGCATGATCGGCTTGCCGCTACGTCTGCTCGCGCGCGAGGTCTATGACAAGATCGCGGCACGGGTCGGCGCCGACAAGGTTGCGCTGATCACCGGCGAAGAGAAGATCAAGCCGGAACGCGCACGCTATTGGGTGTGCACCGTCGAGGCGATGCCGCGCGATGTCGATGTCGACTTCCTCGCCATCGATGAAATCCAACTCGCCGGTGATCTCGACCGGGGGCACGTTTTCACCGACCGTCTGCTGCACGCGCGCGGACGATCCGAGACGCTGCTGCTCGGCGCGCAGACGATGCGCGAAGCCATCGCCGACCTCATCCCCGGCGCCAATTTCATCTCGCGCCCGCGTCTGTCGAAGCTCACCTATGCGGGACAGAAGAAGATCACCCGTCTGCCGCAGCGCTCGGCCGTCGTCGCCTTCTCGGCAGCCGAGGTCTATTCGATAGCCGAGCTCATTCGCCGTCAGCGGGGCGGTGCCGCCGTCGTGCTGGGCGCGCTCTCCCCGCGCACGCGCAACGCGCAGGTCGCGCTCTACCAGTCGGGCGATGTCGATTTTCTCGTCGCCACCGATGCCATCGGCATGGGCCTCAACCTCGACGTCGACCACGTGGCTTTCTCGGCAACGCGCAAGTTCGACGGCCAGAACCACCGCAACCTGACGCCCGCGGAGTTGAGCCAGATCGCGGGCCGCGCCGGCCGCCATATGAACGATGGCACCTTCGGCGTGACGGGTTCTGCCGATCCGCTCGACTCCGACACCATCGAGCGCCTCGAGACGCACAACTTCGAAAGCGTGCGCGTCCTCCAGTGGCGCAACCGCGACCTCGATTTCCGCACGCTCGAAGGCTTGAAGCACTCGCTGCGCGAAACGCCGGGCACCGTGCGCCTGACGCGCGCCCGCGCCGCCGACGACGTCATCGCCCTCGAAACCGTCGGCGCCGACCGCGACATCGCCGCCAAGGCGATCGCACCGGCGGCCGTCGCGAAGCTTTGGGAAGTCTGCCAGATCCCCGACTACCGGAAGATCTCCGGGCAGAACCATGCCGAGCTGGTCGCCTCCATCTACAACTACCTGATGAGCCCGGAGGAGCGTATCCCCGAGGACTGGTTCGCCAAACAGGTATCGCTCGCCGACCGCACCGACGGCGACATCGACACGCTCGCCAACCGCATCGCGCACATTCGCACGTGGACGTTTGTGTCCAACCGGTCGGCGTGGCTAAAGGATCCGGAGCATTGGCAGGGGAAGACGCGCGAAATCGAGGATCGGCTTTCCGATGCGCTGCACGAGCAATTGACTCAGCGCTTCGTCGATCTGCGTACCAGCGCGCTCATGAAGGGCATGCGCGACAAGGACGAGCTTACGGCTGAGATTGCCGCCGACGGCGCTATACACGTCGAAAACCATTTCGTCGGCCGGCTGAGGGGCTTCCGCTTCCAGCTCGATCCCGGCGCAGAAGGCATCGAGGGCAAGGCGACACGCAGTGCCGCGGCACAGGTGCTCGCGCGCGAGCTCGGAATGCGCGCCCGCCGCGTAGCTGCCGCGCAGCCCGATGCCCTGCAGCTCGACCGCCGTGGGCAGATCCTGTGGCGCGGCGAGGAAATCGCCGAAATTCAGCCCGCCGACGACGCACTGAAGCCGACGGTGTCGCTGCTCATCGATGAGCACCTCTCGGGTCCGGACCGCGAGAAGGTGCAAGCCCGTCTCGAGGCGTGGCTGACGCAGACCATCGCCGAAAAGCTGAAGCCGTTGGTGGAGATCGGTAACGCCGAGGACATCACCGGGCTCGCCCGCGGCATCGCCTTCCGGCTGCGCGAGAACCTCGGTGTGCTCCGCCGCGAGGCCGTCGCCGAGGAGATCAAATCCCTCGATCAGAATGCGCGTGCGCAGCTCAGAAAGTATGGCGTGCGCTTCGGCGCCTTCAACATCTACTTCCCCATCCTGTTGAAGCCCGCGGCGGCCGAGCTGATCGTCACCCTGTGGGCCTTGAAGAATGCCGGGACGATCGGGCTCACCATCGACACGCTGCCCGAGCCGCCGCGCGCCGGTCTCACCTCGTTCGTGCCCGATCCCAATACGCCCGAAGCGTTCTATCGCGCATACGGCTACCATGTGTGTGGTCCGCGTGCCGTGCGCCTCGACATGCTGGAGCGTCTCGCCGATTTCATTCGGCCGCTGCTCGCCTGGCGCGGCAGCCAGGGCGCAACCCCGCCCAAGGGCGCAACGGGCGATGGCGGCTTCACGGTAACGCCGGAAATGATGTCGCTGCTCGGCTGTTCGCCGGAGGAACTCGGCGGCGTGCTGAAGGCGCTCGGCTTCCGCCTCGACCGCCGGCCGGTGAAAGCGCAGCCTGAGGCCGCGGTAACGGAGGCGGCCCCCGAAACATCCGCGGCGCCCGCAGCCGAGACTGAAGCCGTGGCAACGGCGCAGCCAGAGGCAACCGACGCGGCCAGCACCGCTGCGGAAGCGCCCGTCGCCGAAGGCGCTGGCGCTCAGGAGACGCCCACCGCCGCAGCCGCCGCATCCGAGCCAGCCGGCGCGCCGGAATCGGCAACGCCGGAACCCGTAACGCAGGAACCGGTCGCGCTGGAGCCGGTCGCGGAAACGGCCGAGGCCTCCGCATCCGAGCCCGTCGACGCTGCCTCGCTCGTCGCTGTTCCCGCGGCTGCCGAGCCTGCCGAGCAGAAATTCGAGCCCGCCGAGCAGAAATTCGAGGACGTCTGGCGCCCCCGCCGGCACCAGCGCGGCGATCGCCGCCCCGATCATCGCCCAGACCACCGCCGTGACAATCGCAACCGTCAGCGCTCCGACCGCCAGACCCCCGCCACGCCCGCGAGCGCCGAGGCGAACGCGCCTGCTGCGGCTCCCACGACCGACGCCCCGCGCCAGCAGGGCGCGCGCGAGGAACGGCCGCGCCGCGAGGAGAACCGTGGCGGCCGCGGTCGCCCGCAACACACGAACCGCAACGAGCAGCGCGGCCGCGACCGCGATAAGGACGGCCAGCAGCATCGCCGCGGTCCATCCGGCGGTGGCGACCGCAACCGCAGGGACGACCGCCGCAAGGACGATCGGCGCAAAGTCGAGGTCCACACCGCTGCCCCGCCGCGCCGCGGTGGCGTCGATCCGGATTCCCCGTTTGCGGCCCTCGGCGCGCTGCGCGAGGAGCTGGCCAAGCGCGGCAAGGAGACGAGCACTTGAACGCCGATGCTTCGGATAGGGAAACCTCTCCGGGCACTCAGCGGCTCGACAAATGGCTTTGGTTCGCGCGCTTCGTGAAGACTCGCACGCTCGCCGCCGAGCTGGTCGGCGCGGGCAAGGTGCGCCTCAACCGGGTGCGGGTGGAAAAGCCCGCGCAGGTCGTCCGCTCCGGTGACGTATTGACGATCTCGATTAGCCGCCGCGTGCAGATTGTGCGCGTTCTCGGCTTTGCGGCGCGGCGGGGCCCTTCTGCCGCGGCCCGTACGCTTTATGAGGAATTGACAGTCGCGGGCGATGTCATCAAACCTCAAGCGCCGTCCACGCCATCCGGCGAGCAACGGCAGCCGAACGAGGGGATGTCGGTCCAGCGCCCGGTTGGGACTGGACGCCCGACCAAGAAAGAGCGCCGCGAGATCGATAGGCTCCACGGCAAGACCCGCTGAGCGCGCGGGAGGTGGAGCGGCGACTATCGGGGACCCGCCGGCGCGGGCCATGGCCGCAAGCCGCGTCCAGCGGGAAGTGATCCGGAATCAGGTAATGACCTACGTCGTCAATGATAAATGCATCAAGTGCAAGTACACCGATTGCGTCGAGGTCTGCCCCGTCGATTGCTTCTATGAGGGCGAGAACATGCTCGTCATCCATCCCGACGAGTGCATCGACTGCGGCGTGTGCGAGCCGGAATGCCCTGCGGACGCCATCAAGCCCGACACCGAGCCCGGCGTGGAGCGGTGGCTGGAGCTGAACCGGACGTTCGCCGACACTTGGCCCAACATCACCTCCAAGAAGGACGCGATGCCCGACGCCGACGCGCTGCGGGACGAGCCCGGCAAGTACGAAAAGTATTTCTCTCCGGAGCCCGGGTCGGGCGACTGAGAGGCTGGAGCGCTCAATAGTGCACAGGGCCTAGCACGGCCTCGATAGGATAGTTAACGAGCGGTCAGCGCGCCGAGTGCCGAGAAGCTGCCAGGGGGGTCCTTGGCCGCTCACGGATTGTTGCGGCAAAATGCGCAACCTTTTCATAGTCTTTGCAGAAAGCCTCGGATTCGGGAAAGTCCGGTAAGGGCGGCGATACCGTGCCGAAGGGCGCCCCTTCATTTTCAATGAACTTTATGTTACGCTGCCCGTAGATGATATCTAAAACCCAGTACAGAGTCGGAACAGGAGCGAACAAAGAGCATCCGCTTTGCCTCCACGGCAATGGTCGGGTTCGCTTCCGACCTGGCGAGCGAGCGGTTTTTATTAAATCCGAGCACAACATATCGCCCGACGCCGCTCCCGCGAGCGAGGTCGGCTACCTATATACCCTGGAGCGACGGCTTAAGGCTGGCGCGCCGGGTTGACGTGCACCGCGACGAGTACGGCTCATAAATCCGACGAGAAAGTGAGACGACCCCTATGGCTCAAAAGAAAAAGGCACCCGCCACCCGTTCGGCGAAGTCAGCGACTCTCGCCGGCAAGAAGGCAGGCAGTAAGGTGACCGCTGCGAAGAAGCCGGGGCGCGTGGACGCGAAGGCTGTCGCGAAAAAGCCGGTCGCCAAAGGGTCTTTGCCCACCAAGGGTAAGAAGCCCGTTGCGAAGACAGCAGGAACAGCGGCCCCCGTCAAGAAGCCGGTTAAGCCCGCGGCGAAGGTCGCCCCCAAGACTGTGGCTGCCAAGCCCGCAGCCCCTGCGCCCGCACGGGCCGCTGCACCTGCGCCTGCGAAGGCTGCGACGGCGGTGTCTGCAAAGACAGCTCCGGCGCCTGCGCGCGCTGTCGCTGCCGCTGTGAAGCCGTCGGGCCAGAAGATCACGGCGCCGGTGCCGCCCCAGCAGCATCAGCAGCAGATGACACCCAAGGCCGTTGCCGAGAAGGCTGCCGCAGCGCGCCAGGCGATGACGGCGCAGAACGCGCAGAAGAAGCCCGTCAATCAGCGCCATGGCTTCAAGGCGAGCGAGTTCGTGGTCTATCCGGCCCACGGCGTCGGCAAGATCATCGCTATCGAGGAGCAGGAGATCGCGGGCATGGCTCTTGAGCTGTTCGTGATCAACTTCGAGAAAGAGAAGCTGACGCTGCGCGTGCCCACCGGCAAGCTCGAAAGCGTCGGCATGCGCAAGCTGTCGGAGGAGCCCGTCGTCAAGAAGGCGATGGAAATCCTCAAGGGCCGCGCGCGCGTCAAACGTACGATGTGGAGCCGCCGCGCGCAGGAATATGTCGCCAAGATCAACTCCGGCGACCTCGTCTCCATCGCCGAGGTGGTCCGCGATCTCTATCGCTCCGAGGCCCAGCCCGAGCAGTCCTACTCCGAGCGTCAACTCTATGAGGACGCGCTCGATCGCATGGCCCGTGAGATCGCGGCCGTGGAGAAGCTCGACGAACGCGGCGCCGTCCAGCGCATCACCGACGTTCTGTCGAAGAGCGCTCGCGGACGCCGTCTTGCCGCCGAGGCGGAAGAGAACGGAGAGGCCGTGGAGACCGACGCGGAGACTCGCGCGGCCTGAAAGCGGGCACGCTAATCCCTCGAAGCGTGATGGGGGTTGCGGCCAGAGCTAAAGATCCAAAGCGCCCGGTGCCTCAGGTTCCGGGCGCTTTTCTTTTGCATGGGGCGCGGTCCGGCCGCTGCTCGTCATCGCGTCGGGGCGCGGCGGTGTAGGCCCGGGCAGGTGCTCTTCTGCGGGCATGAGCTGGCTCGGATCCTCGATGTCGATATACGGCCCATTGCGATACTGGATCCAGCCGCGCACTTCGACCCGGCGGCCCTCCAGCTGCGCAAGCGTCTTCGCCCACTCCGGGTTGGCGCGCAGCACCCGTGCTTCGATCCCGGCGGTGAAATCGGTCCTCCAGTCGCGCCCGAAGTTGATGTAGGTCCGCGCCTTCGTCACCGATACTTTCGCAACCTCGCCCGCGACGATTTCGTAGGCGTTCCGCCGCCGCAACAGATCGCGTGTGTGTCTCGTCGAACGAACGCGATAGGCGCCGTTGGCCCACAGCCCGGCGCCCGCCTCGCGGGCGACGGTCTCGTGCGCCAGCAACTCGCGCATGCACGCATGGCTGCCCGGCAGGCCATAGGCACGCGCATGTCCTTTGCGCAGCATTTCGCCCTGCACCCAGATGCGTTCGCCGTCGCGGTCGATGAACGCGTGCGCGAGGTTTCGGCCATAGCGATCCCGTGAGCGTCCCGAGGTGGCGAGCGTGACGGTCCGGCCGAGAACGAGCTCGCGCAGGGCGGCGGTCGCCTCTTCCTCGGGGGGCCACGGTTGCGCATCGGGGCTCAGATCCGGTGAGCGCGGCGCCAGCGCCCCGATGAGGCGAACCTCGATGCCGCCGTCCAGCAGCACTGTTTCGGCATCGATGACGCGAACGACCGAGCCGGTGGCACCGGCCTCCAGCATGCAGCTCTCCGGCCCGTCACGACCCGTCTCAGACAGCGCTGCGCCCATGGTGGCGAACAGCATCCATGCGGCGGACATCAGCGTCCACCTTCGCCGCAGAATGAGATGCTGTCCCGGCATATGCAAAAGCCCTCCGCCGGATCATAGACCATGATCGCCTCGGGCCCTATCAGCCCGAGGCGTGAATCATCGGTCGGATCAAAAGACCATGATCGCCTCGGGCCCTATCAGCCGGAGGCGTGAATCATTGGTCTAGGCGAAAGACGAAAGCCGCATCGCATTTCGAAGAAAGCGATCGCGCTATGCGCAAACGGAGCGAAAATCCCACGAGTGCTCCCGGAAAAGTGGGCACCGGTTTTCCGATGAGGAGCACGGTCAAACACGAGTGCTTCCGGAAAAGTGGGCACCGGTTTTCCGATGAGGAGCACGGTCAAACACGAGTGCTGCCGTCATGGCGGCGCAGGCCGCCATCCACGCCAGTCGATGCCTGTTGCCCTTAGCAGCAGCACGAAACATCTGCCACGCTTTCGCGAAACTTGCGTGGATTCCGGCCTTCGCCGGGATGACTGTCCGTGGATGCAGCGCGGGAGAGGCGGCGAAGCCAGAGTGCTTCCGGAAAAGTGGGTACCGGTTTTCCGATCAGAAGCACGGTAGAGGAAGAGTGCTTCCGGAAAAGTGGACACCGGTTTTCCGATGCAGAGCACGACCTAGAAGAGATGTAAGGTCGTCGCGTCCGAAAAACTGAGCCAGTCCGATTGGGGATCGGCGAGCTCGGGCGCGCAGCAAAGCGGCCAGTGATCGGCGATGCTCAGCGCGGCGCCGTCGGTGGGAGTGGAATTCCCCGCAACGATGCGCTCCGCGATATCCTCGCGCGTCCAGGCCGGAGCATGATCGAACACCACGCGCTCGATGCCTGCGCCTGGCGCCCCGAAAAATTCGCTGACGAGGATCGAGCCCTCGGGAACGACAAGCAGCAGATCGCGATCTCCGATGCGGAAGGTCTCCACATCCTCCGGCGCGATGCCGCCCGCCAGCACGAGCTCGTCGATGTCGTCCGTGCCGGCTGCGAGATCGATGATGATGTCGTTGCCGTCGCCCTGCAGATAGACGTATCCATCGCTGCCCGGCCCGCCGATCAGTATGTCGTCGCCGGGTCCGCCGTAGAGCGTATCGTTGCCCGCTTTGGCGTCGATCACATCATTGCCCGCGGTGCCGATGATGCGGTTGTCGCCGTCATCACCCGAGGAGGCATCGCCGATGACGGCCGGGTCGTCAGCGACGATGAAAGCGCTGCGCAGATGTGTGCCCGCATCCGCCGCCGGCCGCATTACACGGTTGTCTTCGAGCAGATCGACGCCCTTCCCGAGCACGATGCGATCGGTCTTGTCGCTCCACTGCAGACGTTCGATGGAGAACAGGTGATCGACGCCGGTCTCGAAGGTGGCGACGTAGTTGGGCACCTTGTGCGCAATCCAGTGGCGATTGAACGAAATGGTCACCTCGCCGGCGCCGGAATAGTCCATCGCATCGGTGCCGTCGTCCGCATAGGCGAGCTGCGGCTGGCCGCCATGCACGATGTTGAAGCCGGGCGACCAGCGGATGAGATCATCCCCCTCCCCGCCGTAGAATTTTTCGATCACGTGCGCATCGCTGCCGCCGGTGAACGTATCGTCACCCGCGCCGCCGAGCAGCGTGGTGAAGCCGTGCTCGATGCGCATGTGGTCGTCGCCACCCGTGCCGAGCAGTGTCGACATGCCGGGCGAGCGGTGCATGCCATGGGGCAGCGTATGCGTCGGATCGAGCCCCGAATAGTGGACGAGCGAAGCGACGGCGGATGAGGAGTTGATCGTCGGCGTCGGCGAGCCCGGCAGGCCGTAGGCGATGTAGGGGAAGTCCTGCGTGTCGATCTCGCGGGCAAAGGAGGCCATCGTCTCCCACACGCGAAACTCCTCGCCGTCGTAGGGCAGCGGCCGGCTGCCGCGCAGCGCTGGGGTGCCGATCTTTTCCGTCAGCTCCGCACGCGAGGCGAGGTTGGCGGCGGCGAGCGTCGTGCGCCCGTCTGCCCCCTCGACGCCGAGGAAGATCCCATAGGGCGTAGGGTCCCGCACCCCCTCCATGACGAACCAGCTGTCCTGGCGCCCCCCGCCGGCGTCGCCCGGTTCGAATACGAGCTGCAGGTGATCGAAGCCGAAGCGGCCGAGGCCGTACATCTGCACCGGCACCCATTCGATGCGCACGCGCGGCAATTCCCCCTCCCCACGGAAGCCTCCCAATGCCCATAGGCCGGAGCGGCGGCGAACCGCAACCCTGGATTGTGCTCGGGAATCTTCCATTCGGCGCGGGGCACAGCCCGGATCGCCGGGCCCGAAGATGCCTAAGATTGCGTAATTGACGGAAATTTAGGGGGAATTCCAGAAGCGACATCTCGGCCGCTGACAGGCAACGTTTACCGTGATTAGATGGAAGCGAAGTTGCCACCTGCACGCATTTTTCTTGCCACCGCGTCGCAGTGGGCGACCTATGCCTTTAAAGCCCGGCCTCGGCCGGGCTTACTTTTTTTGCCGTTCCAGATGACGGCGCCAAGCGCCGACGCCCATCGTAATTGCGCAGAAACCGCGTGCGGGGTACGAACGGGCCGGCGCCGTGCGCCCGCCGTGCGGCCCCGTAGCTCAGCTGGATAGAGCATCAGATTCCTAATCTGAGGGTCACAGGTTCAAATCCTGTCGGGGTCACCAAGATTTTGAAATACTTAGGGCGCATCAGCTAAGATCGCATGAGAAGAATCGCCGGGCTCAGAAAGCCCAGCGTCCAATTCGCTGAACCGCCCCCTCCGTCGGTCAGACGCTGTCCGTCTCGTATGCGCCGCGCCGCTTCTCACACCTTCGCCCGATAGCCCAGTCCCCGCACGGTCTCGATGCGGTCGCGGCCGATCTTGGCGCGCAGGTTGTGGATGTGCACCTCCACCGCGTTGCTCTCCACCTCCTCCTGCCAGCCGTAGAGGATGTCCTCCAGCTCCGGCTTGGAGTGGACGACGCCCGGACGCTCCACCAGCGCCAGCAGCAGCGCAAACTCGCGCCGTGAGAGATTGAGCGGCTCGCCCTCTGCTTCCACCGTGCGGCGCTCGGGGTCGAGCACGAGGCCCTGCCAGTCGATCGTCGCCTTTGCCCGGCCCAGCGAGCGCCGGCGCAGCGCGCGCAGCCGCGCGGCGAGCTCGTCGAGATCGAACGGCTTGCCGAGATAGTCGTCCGCGCCGCTATCGAGCCCATGGATGCGGTCGCGCACCGTGTCGCGCGCGGTGAGCAGCAGCACCGGCGTCACGTCGTTGCGGCCGCGCAATTCGCGCAGCACGTCGAAGCCTGATCCGTCCGGCAGCATCAGGTCCAGAACGACCGCGTCGAACGGCGTGGTGGCGAGCGCAGCCAGCGCATCGGCGCACGTTTCCACCGCTTCCGCCGTGAAACCGTGCAGGCCGAGGCCGACCGTCAAACCGCTGCGCAGAACGGCATCGTCCTCCACGATCAACAACCGCATGCGGCGTCCTTTTGCTGAAACCGGATCAAACCAGCGCCTTCACATTAAGGCGGCACGCCGCGCAGGCAACGGCGCCCGTTCGCGCTTCGACCAAAGTGCCGCACACCCGCGGGGCTGCACAGGGCCTCGCTTAAGGTTGCCTTAATGTGGCCCCTTAGACATCGCGCCGCCGGTGGACGGTGGCGCAACGCGCACCCCCGCCGGCACATGGCAGGCGAGGGGGGATGCAATGTCGCGCTGGCGCGTTCTGGTTCTGGGTTTGGCGTTGAGCGTCTCGGGGTGCGCCTCGACGGACATGGATTGGATTTCTTTTCCGTTGGACGCGACGGAAGCGGACCGGCGCAACTATGCTGCGCATCCCCAGGAGCGTTTCCCGCTCAAGGCCGTCGATCTCAATAGGCTCGATCCGCGCTACCGCCGCCAGCAGGTGAAGTACGAGACGACCGAGCCGCCGGGCACGATCGTCGTCGATACCGCCAACCGCTATCTCTATCTCGTCGGCACGGAAGGCCGCGCCACCCGCTACGGCATCGAGGTCGGACGCGACGGCTTCGCCTGGAGCGGCTCGGCGACGATCGCGCGCAAGGCCGCATGGCCGAAGTGGACGCCCCCGGCGGAAATGGTCGCCCGCGATCCGCGCACCGCGCCGTATGCCAACGGCATGCCGGGTGGCCCTGAAAATCCGCTCGGTGCGCGCGCGCTCTATCTCTATCAGAACGGCCGCGACACGCTGTATCGCATCCACGGCGGCGGCAATCCGCGCACGCTGGGCAAGGCAACGTCCAGCGGCTGCATCCGCCTGCTCGACCATGACGTGATCGACCTCTATCAGCGCGTGCCGAACGGCGCCCGGACGGTGGTGCTGAGCGACCCGCTGCTGTCGAGCGCGCCGGCGCAAAGCGTACGGCCGGAGGCGTGAAGGCGAAGCATAGGCCTGCACGACCGGGCCAAGGTGAGAAAGCCGGCGTAGCGTCAGCATGCCGGCAACCGTGAAGGTAAGCGCCATGCACTCGATGACCGCGCGTCTCTTCGGACTGCTGCTTCTCGCCACCACGGTGGTGTGGAGCTGCGGCATGGCGTGGATCTATGCGGGCAGCCGGCAGGAGCTGGAGCGTGTGCTCGACTCGCGTCTCGAGGAAGCAACGCGCATGGTCGAATCGCTGATGAACAACGCCGACGTCAGCATCACGAACGGTGTGTCCGGCGTGCGCGTGCCGAACCGCTCCACCGCGCCCGTCTCCCTCACCACCGACTTCAAGCTCGCCTGTCAGATCTGGTCGATCGACGGCCGCCTGGTCGGCAAATCGAGTGAAGCGCCCTCCACGCAGCTCACGAACGCGAGCAGCGGCTTCTCCAACCAGGAGATCAATGGCACCAAGTGGCGGGTGTACGCCCGTGAGGATCGCGAGCGTGGCATGCGTGTCCTCGTCGGCGATAATATCGATCACCGCGAACGCCTGGTGCGCGACTTGATATGGGGTCTCGCCATTCCCGGCCTCGTCGTGCTGGCGGCGTTGAGCGCGTTGATCTGGATTGCGCTGCGCGAAGGCCTGGAGCCGTTGCGCCGCCTCACCGCGGCCCTTGCGGCGCGCTCGCCCGACGCGTTGGCGCCGCTCGATATCGGCCGCAGCCCGGCGGAGATCCGTCCGGTCGTCGAGGCCCTCAACGGCCTCTTCGACAAGGTCGCGGCCGCGCGCGAGCATGAGCGCAGCGTCACCGCCTATGCGGCCCACGAGCTGCGCACCCCGCTCGCAGGTTTGCGCACGCAGGTGCAGGTTGCGCTCGCCGCGTCCGATCCCGCAACGCGCTACGATGCGCTGCGCAACGCCCTCACCGCCGCGGACCGCACCACGCGCATGGCGGGCCAGCTCCTCGCGATGGCGCAGGTCGACGCCACGGAAGCGCGCGCGCCGCAGGAATGGATCAATGCCGGCGCGCGACTGAAGGCTGTTTGCGAGGAGTTGCGCAAGACGGATCAGCAGTCCGCGCCCATCATCGACGACGGCCTGTTCGGCTGCCGCATCCGGGTCAACCCCGACGCCTTCCACATGGTCGTGCGCAATCTCACGGAAAACGCTTTGCAGCATGCGCAAGGTCCGGTTCCGGTGCGCTGGTCGCTCGTTGCCTCGCCCGCCGCTGCGCTGTTGACCTTGGAGGATTCCGGTCCGGGCATCCCCGACGACGAGCTCGGTATGGTGACGAAGCGCTTCTTCCGCGGCCGCCACAAGAGCGCGATCGGCAGCGGCCTGGGGCTCTCCATCGCGCACACCGCCTTGGAGAAAGACGGCCTCCTCCTGCACCTGGAGAACAGGCGCCCGGAGCCGGGGCTTCGCGCGCAGATCGTCATCCCCGCCGAGCGCTTCGCCGTCGACCCCGGGCCCGCAGAAAGCGCGAACGAGAACGACCGCGATGTACGCGGCGTGGCCCAGGCCGTCTGAGATGCCGGCAGGTCCGATCGCAAATCCAACGGCAGCCGGAGTCCGCCCCGCATGTGGATCGTAAAGTACGCGCTGAGCCACCGGCATAGCATCGGTGTTCTCGCGCTGCTCCTGTTGTTGCTCGGCGGCCTCGGCGCGCGTCGCATGTCCACCGACATCCTCCCCGCGGTGAACATCCCCGCGATCAACCTCATCTGGACCTACCAGGGCCTCAACCCGCAGGAGATGGCCAGCAAGCTGACCTCGTTCAGCGAGCTCGCCATCATGAACAACGTCGACAACATCCGCGAGGTGCGGTCCGAAACGCTCAATGGCGTCGGCATCGTGCGCGTCACGTTCCAGCCCGGGACGAACGTCACCGACGCTTTCGCCCAGGTGACGTCGGTGAGCCAGACGATCCTGCGGCGTATGCCGAGCGGCACCAACCCGCCACTGATCGTCCCCTACGTGCCATCGAGCGTGCCGATCCTGCAGCTCGTCCTCGCATCCGACACGCTGACCGACGGCGCGCTCTATGATTACGCCCGGCTACAGCTCCGCGCGCAGATTCAGTCGATCCCCGGCATCCGCCTGACGCTGCCCTATGGCGGTGCATCGCGCCAGGTGATGATCGATCTGAAGCCCGAGGCGCTGCAGGCCTACGGTCTTTCCGCCAGCGACATCGTCCGCGCGACGGCGACGCAGAACATGACGCTGCCCTCCGGCACGCTGCGTGTCGATACGCGCGAGATCACCATCACCACCAACGCGAGCCCGGAGACGGTTGCGAACTTTGCCGAGCTGCCTCTGCGCTCTGTCGATGGGCGGGTGGTGCGCGTATCGGACGTTGCGAGTGTGCGCGACGGTCAGGCTGTGCAGACCAACATTGCGCGGCTCGACGGGCAGAACGCGGTTATCGTGCAGATCCTGAAGCTCGGCAATGCTTCGACGCTCGACATCGTGCGCCAGATCCACGCGCGCATGCCGGAGCTGCGCGCCGCAGCGCCCGAAGGCATCACCATCGCTCCGGTGTTCGATCAGTCGGTATTCGTCACCAACGCCATCGATAACGTCATGGTGGAGGCCGTCGTCGTCGGTCTTCTGGTGGCGTTCGTGGTGCTGGTGTTTCTCGGAAGCTGGCGCTCCTCGCTCATCGTCTTGACCTCGATTCCGCTGGCACTGCTGGCGTCCATCGGCGGCTTGGCGCTCACCGGCAACACGTTCAACCTGATGACGCTGGGCGGCCTGATGCTGGCCATCGGCATCCTGGTGGATAACGCGCTCGTTGAAATCGAGAACATCAACCGCAACCTGGAAGCGGGATTGGCGCTCGAGGATGCGATCCTGAAAAGCGCGAGCGAAGTCGCATTCCCCGAGTTCGTCTCCACGCTCTCGATCTGCATCGTGTTCTCGCCGCTGTTCCTGCTCTCTGGAACAGCCGCCTTCGTGTTCGTGCCGCTCGCGCTCTCGGTGGTGTTCGCGATGGCGGCATCCTACGTGCTTTCGCGCACCCTCGTGCCGACGCTCGCGTCCCTCATGCTGTCCGCAGGCCCGCACCATGCGCCCGGCGGCGTCTTCGGTGCCGTCGCGCGTGCGGTGGACCGCCTGCTCGGCGCCCTGGAGCGGATCATCGCCGCCGTTGCCGCGCTGCTTCTGCGCTGGAAGGCCATTCCTCTCGTCGGGCTGCTCGCCGCCCTCGCCGTCGGCGGCTGGTCGGCGGCACACCTCGGCCGCGAGTTCTTTCCCGAGACCGACGCCGGCATGATTCGCATTTACATGCGTGCGCCCACCGGCCTGCGGCTCGAGGAGACCGCACGCACCTTCGCAGAGGTGCAGCGCGAAATTCACGACATCATTCCGGCGGACGAGATCGGCTTCATCGCGGAGAACATCGGCAGCCCCGAGCCCATCAACATGGGCTGGGTGGAAAGCGGCGTCATCGGCTCGTTCGACGGCGAGGTCCTGGTGCAGCTTGCCGATCACCACGCACCGACGGAGCAGTACGTCCGCGCGCTCCGCCACATGCTGAAAGAGCGCTTCCCGCAGCTCGTGACCTATTTCCGGCCCGCCGATGCAACCTCCCAAACCCTCGCGGGATCGGCGCAGACGGCCATCGAGGTGCGCTTCATCGGCCGTGACGGTCCGGGCAACATCGAGATCGCCCGCGAGCTGATGGCGCGCATGCGCGAGGTGCCGGGCGCCGTCGATATCGCCATGCGGCAGGTGCGCGACCTCACCTCCTACTACCTGGAGATCGACCGCGTGCGCGCGCTGCAGATCGGCGTCACGCCGCAGGATGCGGCGACGGCGCTGCTGGCCGCGCTCGGTGCGTCGGGCACGGTCTCGCCCAGCTTCTGGGCCGATCCGGCGCAGGGCGCGTCCTACACGGTGCAGGTCGTCGCGCCGCCGGTGAACCTCGGCTCGCTGGAGCAGCTTCTCAACACGCCGGTGCGCCCCTCTGCGGGCGGTGAAACGGTCGCGCTGCGCGCCTTCGCGTCGCTGCAGGTGCGCAAGATCCCCGCGAACATCGACCGTACGACGCTGCAACCGACGACGACCGTGCTCGCCAACGTCGAAGGGCGCGATCTGGGCGGCGTCTACGGCGACGTCGCGGCGCTGGTGGAGCAGCTCGCGCCGCGCCTGAAGCCTGGAAACCGCATTGCGTTCGCGGGCCAGGCGCAGTCGATGGAGCAGGCCTATGCCGAGATGCTGGGCGGCCTCCTGATGGCGTCGATCTTCGTCTATCTCGTGATGGTGGTGAACTTCCAGTCGTGGATCATGCCGGGGATCGCCATGGGCGGATTGCCCGTCGCCATCTCGGGCGCGCTGTTCGCGCTGTTCATCACCGGCACGGCGCTTTCGGTGCCCGCGCTCACCGGCCTCATCATGGTGATCGGCGTCTCCACCGCCAATAGCGTGCTGGTGACGAGCTTCGCCCGCGACCGCCTCCTGGAAGGCGAAACGCCACGCCAGGCGGCCATCGATGCGGCACGCACCCGTTTGCGCCCGGTGTTGATGACGGCGACGGCGATGATCGTCGGCATCCTGCCGATGGCGCTCGGCCACGGCGAAGGTGGTGAGCAGAACGCCCCCCTGGGCCGCGCCGTCGTCGGTGGGCTCATCTTCGGCACCTGTGCCACGCTGACGTTCGTGCCTTTCCTGTTCTCGACGCTGGCCGGCATGGGTCGCCGCCGTCGCGACAAAACCGCGAGCGCGGACGTCGCTCCGCCTCGCCCCGCACTCTCCCCCGCCGAATGACGATGGAGCATCTTCGATGACGCGCAAGTTTCTCACCCTGGCGTTGCTGCCCGCTGCGGCCGCGACCGGCGTCGGCATCTGGGCGACCCAGGCCGATGGCGCGGCGGGCATCGCCGGCGTTTTGCAGCTCGTCGGGATTGGGAGCGCCAAGCCATCTGGCGCCGCGAAAGCGAACACCGCACCGGCGCCGCGAACCGTGCGCGTCGTTGCGCCCCTGGCCGCGCAGGGAACCGATACGCTGACGCTGTCGGGACGCACCGCCCCCGCCGAGCAGGCGCTGCTCTCGTCCCGTGCCAGCGGCATCGTTGCCGAGCGTCGCGTCGATATCGGCGACAAGGTGCAGGCCGGCGACGTGCTCGTCGTCATCGAGGCGCCGGAGGTCGAGCAGGAGCTGCGCCGCGCCCGCGCCGCCGTCGACCAGGCGAAGGCCCGCGAAACGCTGGCGAAGGTCAATCTGGAGCGTGCCGAAAGCCTCGTGGGCAAGGGGCATACCTCGATCCAGACCGTCGACGAGCGCCGCGCCGCGGAGCTCATCGCCAAAGCCGATGTGGCGGCCGCGGCCGCCGAGGTGAAGCGTCTCGAAGAGGTGCGCAGCTTCCAGACCATCCGTGCGCCATTCGATGGCACCATCGTCGCGCGCCACGTCGAGCGCGGTGACAAGGTCTCCGGCGAATCGGGCCAGCAGTCGGGATATCTTCTGCGCATCGCGCGCCTCGACGAGCTGCGCATAGAGATCGACGTGCCGCAGTCCTCATCCCTCGTGGTGAAGCCGGGCGCGGCAGCAAAGGTTGAATTCGCCGAGGTGCCCGAGGAGCTGAGCGCCCGCGTCGTGCGCGTCGCCGGGCAGATCGACCAGGCGTCGAGCACCATGCGCGCCGAGCTGCTGATGCCGAATCCCGGCGGACGCATCCCAGCCGGCCTCAACGGACAGGTGATGATCGACGTCTCGGTGGCGGGCGACGCCGTAACCGTGCCGGTGAACACGCTGATGACCCGCAACGGCAAGCAGGTGGTGGCCATCGTCGATGAAAAGAGCCGCGTGCAGGTCCGCCACGTGCGCGTGGTCCAGGACCTCGGCGAGCGTGTGGTGATCGCCGCCGGCCTCGGCGTGAACGACCGCGTGATCGTCAGCCCCAATGCGCTGCTGCGCCCTGGCGACGAGGTTCAGATCACGACGCTCGCGGCCCGCGCCGGCTCCGCCGGCAAAGCGTCCGCCAAATAGCGGCCGCTTTTTTTCCGATCCGAAGCCCGCAAAAGACTACGGTTGCCGTCTGCGCACCGTCCCCACCAGCGTGAGGGCGATTGCCGCAGGAACGATGACGAGGAGCAGCGCGCCGATGGTGATCGCAATGCCGACGAACAGGAACGCCATCAGAATGAATCCTGCGATGGCGCTGAGCACCAGCCCGAGGCCCATAAGCCACGCCTTCCAGCCGGAAATGACGGTCGTTTGACCGTTGCGCTGAACCACGAGCAAGGAATTCGCTCCTATCTCACCCGTAAAGATGGTGGTGACGCCGGCCGGGCGCGTCAAGGCGGCGCTTTTCGTATTTCGAGCTGCGGTTGTAGCGTGATGCGATGATGCGCACGAGGCGTGCACACTGCCGATTGGAGCAGGACGAGGACGATGATCGATCTTTATTTTTGGACGACCCCCAACGGTCTTAAAATTCCGATTTTTCTCGAAGAAGCGGGCGTGGCCTACCACCCGAAGCCGGTGAACATCGGCAAGGGCGAGCAGTTCGACCCGCAGTTCCTGCGTTACGCGCCGAACAATCGCATCCCCGCGATCGTCGACAATGCGCCCGCGGACGGCGGCGCACCGATCAGCGTCTTCGAATCCGGCGCGATCCTGCAATATCTCGGCCGCAAGACCGGCAAGTTCTACCCTACCGAGGAGCGCGCGCGCGTCGAGGTGGAGCAGTGGCTGTTCTGGCAGGTGGGAGGTCTCGGCCCGATGGCCGGACAGAACCATCACTTCAACATTTACGCCAACGAGCGCATCCCCTACGCGATGGAACGCTACATCAAGGAGACGGCGCGTCTCTATGGCGTGCTCGACCGCCGCCTCGCGGACCGCGAGTTCGTCGCCGGCAGCTACTCGATCGCCGACATCGCCTGCTACCCCTGGATCGTGCCGTACGAGCGCCAGAGCCAGAACCTTGCCGACTTCCCGCATCTGAAGCGCTGGTTCGAAACCATCGCTGCGCGGCCGGCGGTAAAGCGTGCCTACGCGCTCGCCGATCAGATCGATAGCGGCGGACCGATGACCGACGACGCCAAGAAAGTGCTCTTCGGCCAGGCCGCCGCGCCCGCCGGAAAGTAAGCTCGAGCGGCGAAGCGAAAATTGACCGCCCCGCCGCTCCCGTAAAAGCAGCCCGATCCGCAGCTCCTCAGCGGTTGCGGATCGCGTGCGGCAGCACGAACGGCACGCCGGCAGCGGGCGTGATGTTGGTCCGCACCTCGCAGCCATAGGCGCGCGAGAGCAGGTCGTCGCGCAGCACTTCGGCGGGCGTGCCCCGCGCCGCCACGCGGCCGTCGCTCAGCAGCACGAGTTCGTCGGCGAAGACCGCCGCGAGATTGAGATCGTGCAGGATCGCAAGCACGGCGCGCCCCTCGCGGGCTTGCCTGCGCGCTTCCTCGAGCACCACGCCCTGATGCGAAAGATCGAGGCTCGCCGTCGGCTCGTCGAGGAGGAGGATCGCCGGCGCGTCGTCCGGCCGCTCCGCTATGGCGAGCTGCAGCATGGCGCGCGCGATATGCACCCGTTGCCGCTCGCCGCCCGAAAGCTGGGTGAACAGCCGGTGCTCCAGCGCGAGCAGACCCACGGTGCGGATGCAGTCGGACGCGAGGCGCTCCACGTGCTCCGGCGCCGAGGTGAACCCGGGCACCGTGGCGCCCAGCATCACCACCTCGCGCACCGTGAACGGAAACGACAGCGCGGTCGATTGCGGAACCACGGCGCGCCGCCGCGCCAGCTCCGCGGCCGAGAAGCTTCCGAGCGCACGCCCGTCGAGCTCGATGCTTCCCGACGTCGCCTTCAGCTCCCCTGAAAGAAGACGGAGCAGCGTCGACTTGCCCGCACCGTTGGGTCCGACGAGAACCACGAGCTTCCCCGGCGGCACGGTGATGTCGATATCCGAGACCAGCGTCTTGCCGTTGATGCGGAACGTCGCCGCGTGTGCAGTGAGCATCGCTTCACTCCATCCCGCCGATGCCGCGCTTCATCACGAGGTGCAGGAACACCGGCGTTCCGATGGCGGCCATCACGATGCCTATGGGCAGCTCCGCCGGGCGCACGATGAGACGCGCGACGATGTCGGCGACAAGCATGAGCACGGCACCGAGAAGCGCGCTCCCGGGCAGCACGACTCGGTGGTCGGGCCCGGCGAGCAGGCGCACCACGTGTGGCACCACGATGCCGACGAAGCCGATGATGCCCGCCATGGCCACCGCGGCGCCCACCGAAGCGGCGGTGGTGACGATGGCGGCGCGTTTGGTCCGCTCCACGTTGATGCCGAGATGGAAAGCTTCCGATTCACCCAGCAGAAAGCCGTTGAGGCCACGGATGAGCCACGGCGCCATCAATGCGATGAGCACCGCGAAGGGAAGCACCGCGAACACCTTCGGCCAGTTCGCGCCGCCGAGGCTGCCCATCGACCAGAAGGTGAGATCGCGCAGCTCGCGGTCGTCGCTCGCGTAGGCGATGAGGCCGGTGAGCGCACCCGAAAGCGCGCCGAGCGCGATACCCGCCAGAAGCAGCGTGCCCACCATGAGCTGGCCGTGCCGGCCGGCGACGGCCACGAGGACCATCGTCGTGATGATGCCGCCGAAGAACGCCGCGAACGGCAGCGCGTAAATGCCCAGGGGCCGCAACAACGGAGCCGCGATGCCGTTGCCGAGCGCGATCGTCGCCACGGCGGCGAGCGCGGCGCCCGACGATACGCCGATCAGCCCGGGATCGGCGAGCGGATTGCGGAACAGGCCCTGCATGATCGCGCCGGCGATCGCGAGACTGGCGCCGACGAACATGCCGAGGAGGGTGCGCGGCAAGCGGATGTCGAGCAGGACGAGCTGCTCGCGCGTCGCCGCGGCATCGGTATGCGTACCCAACGCGGCGCCGATCGCCCGCGGCAGCGACGATAGCGTGATCCCCGTAGGCCCGAGCGACAGCGATGCAATCGCCGCCACGACGAGCAGCACCGCCAGCCCGCCGATGACCTGCGCGGGGCTGAGGCGATGGGTGCCGGCTCGCCGTGCCGTGAGCGGTAGCGCCTCGCTTGTCATTCCGCCGTGCTCGCGCGCTTCAGTGCCAGTTCCGGATAGAGCGCGACCATAAGCTCGCGGGCAGCCCGTGCACAGCGGGGGCCGAACCCGAGCAGATAAAGACCGTTCATCTCTATGATGCGGCGGTTCTTGATGGCGGGGCTTTGCGCTAGCGCTTTGACGGTCATTATTCCGTCGGTCGGCGGTCCCGAAGGCCCGCCCTGCATGGTCACGATGGCATCGGGCACGAGATCGACGCCGGCCTCATCCGCCATCGGCTTGTATCCCGTCGCGCCGGCCGCGGCATTCTCCGCACCCGCGAGCTTCAGCATCGCATCGGCGCTCGTGTTTGCGCCGCCGATCGTGGCGCGGCCGTTCTGCACGCTGAGAACGAAAAGCGCGCGCTTCGGCGATTTAATCTTCGCCCGCTGCTCGGCAAGGAGAGCGAAATCGCGGTCGACATCCTTGGCGAGCGTCTCACCCGCGGCCTCGCGGCCGACCACCTTGGCGATGAAGCGGATCTTTGCAGCGACGCCTTCCGGTGTCTTGTCGTCGGGAACCTGGATATAGGGAATCGACGAGGACTTGAGCACCGCGACGACCGGCGGTGGCCCCGCGTCGCCCGCGGCAATGATCAGTGTTGGATTGGTCGACAGCACGCCTTCGGCGGAAAGCGCACGCAGATAGCCGACATTTTCTTTTTTGCTGAGCGCGTCGCCCGGGAACTGGCTGGTCGAATCGACGGCGATGATCTGGTCGTCGACGTGCAGCGCGTAGAGAATCTCCGTGACGTCGCCGCCGATGGAAAGAATGCGCGAGGTGTCGGTTATCTTCACCTCCCGTCCGCCGGCATCGACGATCGTCTGCTCGGCGCGCGCTTCAATCGCGCCGGCAGCGAGCGAGACCGCAAGTGTGAGGCAGGCAATGCCTGCATAGAGTGTGCTTTTAAAGAACATCGTTCCTCACTTCGTCAGAATGAGCTTGCCGTTGGCGGTGATGCGCAGCCGGTAATCCATGCCGTTATGCTCGAGGGTAGCTTCACGGCCACCTTTCAGAAGCTCGGACACGAGTATGCGCACTTTGCAGTCGCTGTGCTGCGTGCTTGGCGGCTCGTGGGCAGCATCGGTATAATGGGGATCCTCAGCAGCGGTCTTCATGACCTGCGCTCCATGGCTCTGATGACGTTGGGCCTCGAATGTGCGCGGTGCGCCGGGTGCGACGTTTGTGTCTGATTTGCGACCGATCACATTTGTTGACTTTATTAGTCATAAAATAATACGTTGCACAAGTCCGGCCGTCGCCGGGCAGAATTGCGTCGTCCGCGTGTCGGAGGCGCACACACGGCGAGCCCGCTAGTACGCGTTGCGTGCACCAGCCAGCCAGCCCATTTCAATTGATTGGGGGGTGGCTGAGTGATGACTGTGCGCAATGTGGATTGGTACGGCGTAGCGACTGCGGAGATCGTATCGGAAACCGCTGAAGTCGCGGAAGTTGAAGCTGGTAAGAGTAGCGATGGCAGGTCGAAGCGTTCCTTTACTCCCGGCGCTTCAGACAAAGGGCCAATCGTCAGGACACTGCTCCTACTAGGTATCTCCGCAGTCGCTGCAGCGGCTGCCACTGAGACGTTCGCACAGGAAACGCAGCTGCCCCCCTTGACCGTTGAAGGGGCGAAGACCGCGAGCAAGAAGAAAGCAGCAGCGAAGAAAGCGCCGAGCGCGGCGCCCGCTGTCGTGCAGCAACAGCCTGCGCCTCAGCCGCAGTTCGACGCTTCGCCGCTGGCCAATCCCGAGACCGTTCAGGCATCCTTGGTTCCCTACACCGTGCCGGCGGGCGTGAGCGTCGTCGGCACCGGCGAAATCGATACCTTCGGACAAACGCGTATCGACAACGTCCTTCGCGCTCAGCCCGGTACGTTCACGCGCGAAAGTGCCAACAACCCTGGTATTTCCGTCAATATTCGTGGCTTCGAAGGCATGGGCCGCGTCAACATGATGATCGACGGCGTGCGTCAGAACTTCCGTTTTCTGGGACACGAAAGCAGCGGCTTCGCCTATGTCGATCCCATGCTGCTCGCCGGTATCGATATTCAGCGGGGAGCGGTTTCGACGGTAGGTGGCGCCGGTGCGCTCGCCGGTACAGCCAATATGCGCACGCTTGGTGTTGAAGACATCATCAAGAGCGGACAAAGCTCCGGCATCCTCTCCGCGGTAACGTGGGGCAGCAATGGTCTGGGTTGGTCGGAGATGATCGGTGCCGGCATGCGCACGGAAAGCGTGGGCGTCGCCGCAGCGATCAGCAAGCGGAATCAGGACAACTACAAGAATGGCAGCGGCGAGACGGTGCCGTTTACAGACCAGGATCTGATATCCGGTCTCGTGAAGGGCTATGGCTACTTCTCGCCGGAAGCGCGTCTCGATGTCGGCGGCGTGTTCTACGACAACGATTTTTCGTCGAATTCGTACTTCCAGAACCTGCGCTCCAGCATCGTGACGTCGCGATTCAAGTATGCACCTGGAGATAATCAGCTCGTGAATTTGAGCGCGGGCGTGCAGTTCAGCAACGTAGAGATGACGTATCTGAGGGGGCTCAACTCATTCGCTTCCGCGGTTGGCCGCAAAGTCGAGGATAAAGGCGCAGGCTTCGACATCGCCAACACGTCGCGCTTCTACTGGGGTAGCGGAATCCGGATCGTCTCCACCTATGGTGTTGAGTACTTCCATGATGACGTGCGTGTGAGCAACGGCGGGGTCAACCCGAGCGGTGAAAACGACGTCGGCGGTATCTTCTCCGAGACGACGTTGTCAAAAGGCATCTTCGATTTGATCGTGGGCCTGCGCTACGATTTCTACGGCGTGGAAGGCACCGGTTCCGTCGTCCGTGGCGGTGGGCCGATGCCGATCGGTCCATACTCCGTCGATGAAAGCGACGGGCGGATCGATCCCAAAATCACTCTGGCCGCAAAGCCGCTCGATTGGCTGCAGGTTTACGGTACCTATTCCGAAACGATGCGCGCGCCGACGGCGACAGAAATGTTTGTCGGCGGCGACCATCCGGGTGGAGGTTCCGCAACGTACATCGCCAACCCGTTCCTGAAGGCGGAAGTATCCAAGGGCTTCGAGTTCGGTGGCAACGTTCTCCAGCGCAATGTCTTGACCTATGGCGATACCTTCGGCTTCAAGGCTGCCTACTTCGATATGGATATTGAAAACTATATCCTCACCTGCACCGCACCAGCTGCGGCTCCGGCAGCCGGCAGCGTCTTCTACTTCTGCAATGCGCCTGGCACGAGCAATGTGAAGGGCGTCGAATTGCAGGGTAACTACGATGCGGGGTTCATCTTTGCGGGGATGTCCTACACGTATCTCAACAACACGCTGCCCGCGCAGCAGCCGGGTAATGGTGCCAGCCAGTACATGCCCGATCACAATCTGGTGCTCACCGGCGGCCTGCGCTTCCTCGACCAGGATCTTGAAGTTGGTGCCCGCGGTTATATTGTCTCCAGTGCCGAAGATCCTTCCGCAGCCAGTGGACGCCGCGCCGGTTATGAGCTGCTCGACCTGTTTGCAAACTACAGGCTCTGGGAGGGCGTGACGCTGAATGGCACTGTGACGAACGTCTTCGACCGGACTTACACACCGGTACTCGGCACGCCGCCGTCCTCGTCGTGCGTATCGTTCACTCCGGGCGTATGCCCGGCATCGCCGGAGTCCGGGCGCGGCCGCACGTTCATCCTTTCGGCGCGCGCACAATTCTAATAGGTCCACGCTGAGTAATGCGTGCGTGGCCCTGAAGCGTGGCAGCGGGAGAAATCCCACTGCCACGCATGAGTTTGACGAGAACCAACAGAAAGGAACCGCGATGTTCATCGCCATGAACCGCTTCAAAGTGCAGAAGGGCTCGGAGCGCGACTTCGAGCAGGTCTGGCTCACCCGCGAAACGCACCTCAACGAGCTGCCCGGCTTCATCGTGTTCCACCTTCTCAAGGGCCCCGAGAAGGAAGACTACGTCCTCTACTCCTCGCACACGATGTGGCGCTCGAAGGAAGACTTCGAGGCCTGGACCAAGTCCGAGCAGTTCCGCAAGGCGCACGCCCGCGCGGGCAGCGGCGACGTGAAGCCGCTCTATATCGGCCATCCCGAGTTCGAAGGCTTCACCGTGCTGCAGGAGCAGAAGGCCGACGGCTCGACGCACACCTCTCCGGTCGCCGCAGAGTAAGCAGGGAAATCGATGGATACGGCTACAACCGAGCGCCCGCCGCTGGCGGCGCGCATCGCCGCGAGCCCGGGTGATCTGCTCGAGCAGATCGCGCGCGAATATGGCGTCAGCACGCTCGAGGTGGTGCGCAATCTGCCCGCCGAGCAGGGTACAGTCGTCCCCGGCGAAGCCTTCGCCGACATCATGCAGGACATCACCACCTGGGGCGACATCCTCTTCCTCATCCACAACGGCGATATCGTGCTGGAGTGCACGGGCGCGCTGCCGGCCGGCTCCTTCGGCCACGGCTATTACAACATCCACGGCGAGAGCCCGATCGGCGGTCACATCAAGGCCGACAACTGCAAGGCCATCGCCTTCGTGGCACGCGGCCTGAAGCGCGTCTCGATGTCGGTGCAATTTTATAACGGCGCCGGCGACGCGATGTTCAAGATCTTCGTCGCCCGCGACGAGCAGCGCGAGCTGAAGCCTGACCAGGTGGCGAAGTTCGAGGCGCTGCGCGCCCGCTACGCCGGCTGAGGCGCCCCTAACCCGGCGGCCTCATAAGCCACCGGGTTTGCCACTATCCAGCGCACGCGCCCTGGGCTATGGGCTGGCCATGAGCCAGCCCATACTCCTCGTCGCCGCCGCGGCGCTCGTCGATGTCGACAACCGCATCCTCATTACGCGCCGCCCGCCGGGCCGGCCGATGGAAGGCCTGTGGGAGTTTCCGGGCGGCAAGATCGAATCCGGCGAGACCCCCGAAGCGGCGCTGCGGCGCGAGCTCTACGAGGAGCTCGGCATCGACGTCTGCCCCACCTGCCTCCACCCGCTCACCTTCGCCAGCCACACCTACGAAAAGTTCCACCTGTTGATGCCGCTGTTCCTGTGCCGCTCGTGGGACGGCACCATCACCCCGCGCGAAGGCCAGGAGCTCGCCTGGGTGCGGGCGATGCGCCTCAAGGATTACCCGATGCCGCCCGCCGACATCCCGCTCATCGCGCCGCTCCGCGACCTGCTCGGCTGAAGCCTATTCCTCGAGCTTGCGCTCCTTGACGCCGAGGGCGTCGGCAAGCCGCGCCGTCGCCGAGCCGGGCCGCAACGGCTTCGGCTGGCTCGGGTCCGGCGCCCAGGCCGTCAGGGTGAGAATTTCGAACGTCGCGGGCACGCGCCCGTTCGCCCCCGCAAAACGCTCCCCATAGATTTCCGCCGCCCGCAGCAGCAGCCCGCGCGTCACCGGCGTGCGCCGCCGCGCGAGCAGCATGTTGCTCGCGCCCATGCCCTTGATCTCGCGCATGAGCGCGAGCGGATCGGCATAGGTGACGGTCACCGTTTCTGAATCGACCACGGGAAGCGCAAAGCCTGCGCGCTGCAACAGCGCGCCCATGTCGCGCACGTCGGCGAAGGGCGCAACGCGCGGCGAAGCGCCGCCCGTCACCTCCGCTTCCGCTTCGAGCCACGCCGTGCGCAGTTCGTTGAGGCTGGTCCCGCCCAGCATCGAAGCGAGCAGCAGCCCGTCCGGCTTCAATGCACGCCGGATCTGCAGCAGCACGCCGGGCAGATCGTTGACGAGATGCAGCGACAGGGCCGACACGGCGAGATCGAGCGAAGCATCCGCGAACGGCAGGGCTTCCTCGTCGGCGACGACGCGCAGGTCCGGCTCCCCGGCGCGCCCGAGCAGGCTCGCGGTCGCGTCGACGTCGATGACGCGCGCGATGCCCGCCACACCCAGGATGCGCCGCGAAAGCACCCCGTGATGGGCACCGATGTTCGCCGCCAGCGGAAACCGCCTGCGGACGATGGCGAGGCGCTCGGCGATGTCGTCGGAGGCGCGCTCGAGGAGGAAGTCGTGGGCCGTCGCCCCCGGGGCGGCACGCCGCCGCCGCTGCGCCAGCAGCGCCCGGTCGAAAATCCGGATCGGGTTGTTGGACGGGGACACGTGCATTCTTCCGGTGCGGGCGATCGCGCCCTGTTGCGGCGCCACGCTATCCTGTTCCCCGCCATAGCGACACCCGCCGATCGTCGCCGATATCCGCAGCGGGAAGGCGAGCCGCACCGCCGCCGGGCGCACCTTTCCTTGGAGCCCGGAAGATGCGCTATCATGTCCGCCGGAACCACTCGGGCCGGCAGACACCATGTTGCAGAGCTGGAAAAGCGCAGCCGACACCGTGCGCGCGGCCGTTGCGGCGGCTGCCGACTGCCTCGTGCCGCCCCTTTGCCTCGCCTGTCACCGCCCCCTCGCCGACCACGACACCCTGTGCGCATCCTGCTGGACTGCGATCGACTTCATCCGTGCACCGGTGTGCGATCGCCTCGGCATTCCGCTCGCAATCGACATCGGGCCCGGCGCGATATCGGCCGCCGCCGAGGCCGATCCGCCGGAATACGACCGTGCCCGTGCCGTCGCCCGCTTCGACGGCATCATGCGCAACCTCGTGCACGACCTGAAATTCCGCGATCGCCACGACGGCCTGCGGCTCTTCGGCCGCCTGCTTGCGAGCGCCGGGGGCGAGCTGCTGGTGGACGCCGACGCCGTCGTTCCCGTGCCGCTGACCCGCTGGCGGCTGCTCCACCGGCGCTTCAACCAGTCGGCCGTGCTGGCCCGGGAGGTCGCCCGCATGACGGGACGCCCTTACTGGCCTATGGCGCTGATGCGCACCCGGCGCACCCGTCCCCAGGTGGGCCTCAGCCGTGCGCAGCGGCGGGAGAATGTCGCCGGTGCATTCACCGTTTCCGCCGCTGCCCTGCCGGCCTTGGCAGGAGCCAGGATCGTGCTCATCGACGATGTGATCACGACGGGAGCGACCGTGCGGGCGTGCGCACGGGTGCTCAAGGCCTCGGGAGCCGTCCGCGTGGATGTTCTATCGCTCGCGATCGTAACCGATGCGGCCCTCTTGCCGCCTTGAAACGGGGGCGAATAAGCGCGTGCCTCCCGGCGCGATTTGCGCAGCAAGGCGGAGCCGTTAAAATGCGGGTGCGCCGTAGTCCGTTTGCCCGTCGGCGCCGGAAAGGGGATGCGCTTCGGATCCATGGCTAAGATAACCGTCTACACCACACGATTTTGCCCCTATTGCCATATGGCTAAGGAGCTTCTGCGCCAGAAGGGCGTCACGGCCTTCGAGGAAATCGACGTCAGCGAGCGTGAGGTGCGGGCCAAGATGAGCGAGCTGGCCGGCGGGCGTTACACGGTGCCACAGATCTGGATCGGCGACCGGCACGTCGGCGGCTGCGACGATCTCTACGCCCTCGACCGCGAAGGCAAGCTCGATCCCCTCCTGAGCGCCTAATATCCTATCGTGTGGGCGCCGCCGTGCGCGCCGCCAAGCAGGTGTCACCGCCATGCCGGATGCGCTTTCCGCTTTTCGCGTAGGCCTCGTGCAGATGTGCTCGGGGCGCGTCGCCGCGCGGAACATCGAAGCGGCGGAGAAACTCATCCGCGAGGCGGCTGCCGGCGGCGCGAACTACGTTCAAACCCCGGAAATGACGAATCTCCTGGAAAGAGACCGTGATCGCTTGCCGCGGGCGCTGCGCCAGGAAGCCGATGACCCAGGCCTCGCGCAGTTCCGCGCCATCGCCCGCGAGCTGAGCATCTGGCTGCATATCGGCTCGCTCGCACTGCTGGGCGAGACCGGAAAGCCGGTGAACCGCTCGTTCCTCATCTCCCCCGAGGGGCGCATCACGGCGCGCTACGACAAGATCCATATGTTCGACGTCGATCTGCCCGGCGGCGAAACCTATCGCGAGAGCGCGAGCTACGCGCCGGGCGGCGTGGCCGTGCTGGCGGCGCTCCCCTGGGGTAAGCTGGGCATGACCATCTGCTACGACCTGCGCTTTCCGCACCTCTTCCGCGCCCTGGCACAGGCCGGCGCGAGCTTCATTGCCGTTCCCGCAGCTTTTACGAAGCACACGGGGCTGGCCCACTGGACCACGCTGCTCCGAGCCCGCGCCATCGAATGCCAGTGCTATGTGTTCGCCGCGGCCCAGGGCGGGAGCCACGAGGATGGCCGGGAGACCTTCGGGCATAGCCTCGTCGTTTCCCCCTGGGGCGAGGTGATCGCGGAGGCCGGTGACCGGCCCGGCGTGATCTTCGCCGATGTCGATATGCAACGCTTGGCCGAGGTTCGCAGCCAGGTTCCTTCCCTGCGGCATGACCGGCCGTTCGACGTGATATACGCCGAGGATATCCTGCCCGACGAGGTCGCGACGTGATCCGTTATCGCCTTCAATGCGCCAATAGCCACGAGTTCGAAGCCTGGTTCGCTTCGAGCGCGTCCTATGACGCCCAGGCGGCCGGCGCGCAGATCACCTGCCCCGAATGCAACAGCCGCGAGGTGGGAAAGTCGATCATGGCGCCCAACGTGGCGCTGCGTTCCCGGCCCGATGCGGTGCCGCACGATGAAGCCCCCGCGCGCTATCGCAACCTCGTGCGTCAGGTGCGCAAGCTGCTGGTCGAAGGCTCCGAGGATGTCGGCGATCGCTTCCCCGAGGAAGCGCGCAAGATCCACTATCGCGAGGTGGCACCGCGCAGCGTTCTCGGCACGGCCTCCCACGAGGAGGCCCGGGAGCTGATCGAGGAGGGCATCGAGATCCTGCCCGTTCCGCGCTTGCCGGAGGATGGCAACTGATTATTGGGGAGCGCGTGCCGAGCCCTTCCCAACCCGATCAATCCTGAGCCAGCACCACCACGGTATAGAGCACCGCCGAGCGCACATCCTCGGTGCGGAACCGCGGCTCGGTATTCCCCGGTGAGATCCAGGTATAGCTGCGCCGGTCGTGCTCCCAGATGCCGTGCACGTGTCCCGCGCGGTCGACGACGATGCCTCCCTCGCCATCGTAAGCGAGCGAGTAACCATTTTTCTTAAGTATTTTATTTGTCTGCAGCAGCCCGAAAAGCTGCTGTTTCTCGGTGTTTCTCATGCAGCCCCCCGATAAGTCCCCGTGGCTGAATGGTCGAAAGTTGAATCGAAACAGACGCAAATTCAACGATTGCCGCTACACTTCGTTAGCAAATCGATACCGCCGCCCCGCCATGCTTAACGGCGCGCCGCTGCCACGTCCGGCGCTGGCGCGTCGCCGCTCTCGGCTCCGCGCACCCGCTGTCACAGACCCTTCATGAGCCGGCGCTAAGGCCGCCCGCGGGAGCCCTCTGCGAGGCTCTTGGAAGCGAAGAGGCGCAGGATCCTCCATGCTGTCGATCATCCGTATCGCGTTGGCCTCCGGGGCCCTTGCGATGGCGACTTTAGTGAACCCGGCCGGCGCGCAGACGATCTATCCGATCGACCGCGCTGAAATTCTCAGCGGCGCACGCTTCGATCTGAAGGTCGAGTTTCCCGGCGCCCCCGGGCCCGGCGATCTCGAGGTCACGATCAACGGCGAGGATGCAGCAAAGGTGCTCGGCAAGCCCGCCGAGGTCATCGTGCATGAGGATGGCGCCGCACGCACCGCCTATTGGATTCGCGGCGCGCGCATCGAGCGGCCGGGAGCAGTGAAGGTCGAGGCGCAGTCGGGCGAAGCGAAGGCGGCGGTCGTCTGGGATGTCTACGGCACGCCCGGGGGGCGCCTTGCGCGCAACGTCATCCTGCTCATAGGCGATGGACTTTCCATCGCCCATCGCACCGCTGCGCGCATGCTCTCGAAGGGAATCCGGCAGGGCAAATACGGTGGCGAGCTGGCCATGGACGACATGCCTTACATGGCGCTCGTCTCCACCTCGGGCACCGATTCCATCGTCACCGACAGCGCCAACGCGATGACGGCCTTCGCCACCGGGCACAAGTCGTGCGTCAACGCGCTGGGCGTATACTGCGCGGCGAACCGCAACACGCTGGCCCATCCGGCGGTCGAGACCATTGCCGAGCTGGCGAAGCGCAAGCGCGGCCTCGCGGTGGGTGTGGTCACCGATACCGAGATCGAGGACGCAACGCCCGCGGGTTTCGTGGCGCACACGCGCGCCCGCGCCGATTACGACGACATCGTCGCCATGTTCTACAAGCTGCAGCCCGACGTGATTTTAGGCGGCGGCGCGTTGAATTTCCGCCCCTCCGGGGACGCCGGCGGCAAGCGCCGCGATGGAGAGAACTACATCGAGCGCTTCAGGCAGGCGGGATACACCTTCGTCGATACCGCAACCCAGCTCTCCGCAGCGGCGGCGAAACCCGAAACGCGGAAAGTCCTCGGCCTCTTCAACGACCGCAATGTCGACGGCGCCCTCGACCGTAAGTTCCTGAAGAAGGGCACGGTCGCGAAGTTCCCCGATCAGCCGGACCTGACCGAAAGCATGCACGCCGCGCTCGAGGTGCTCTCCCGCGCCGACGATGGCTTCCTTCTTCTCGTCGAGGCGGGGCGCATCGACAAGTACAGCCACGCCCTCGATTGGGAGCGCGCCGCCTACGACACGATCATGTTCGACAACGTCGTCGCGATGGCGAAGGATTTCGCCGCGCGCAAGAACGACACGCTCGTCATCGTCGTACCCGACCACGGACATCCGGTCTCGATCATCGGCACCTACGACGACAGCAAGGGCGAGCAGCTGCGCGACCGTCTACAGACCTATGCGTCCGCCGGCTTCCCGGACTATCCCCCGCCCGACCGCGAGGGCTATCCGCCGCGCGTCGACGTCGACCGCCGTCTGGCCATGGTGTTCGCCGCCTACCCCGACCACTGCGATGCCGGGCGTCCGCACCTTGCGGGGGAGAATGTCCCGACGACCGGTGCCACGGAAGGAAAGCCGGTGGTCAACGAGAGCAACTGCGTCCCGGGCGCGGCGCGCAGGTTGGGCAATCTGCCGATCACGGCGCGCGCCGGCGTGCATGCCGCCGACGATGTGGTGCTGACGGCGCTGGGGCCGGGCGCGGACGTGTTCCGCGGACGCATCGACAACACCTTTGTCTTCCGCGCTATGGCGCGTGCGCTGGGCCTGGGCGATTGAGCCCCGCGGCCGAGCGCGTTTGTCTCGACGAGGTCCGCCCGAACGTCAGCTCATTTCGGCGAGGTAGTGGTTCTCGCCCAGGTGACAGCGCGCCCGGCGCCACTCGATGGGCTCGCCGTCGATCGCATAGACGACGCAGTCCAGGGTGAGAAGCGGCGTGCCCTCTGCAACCTTGAGGCGATCCGCATCCTCGCCTGTGGCCGCCATCGTACCGACTTTCTCGACGGCACGCCCCAGCAGCACGCCATAATGGTGGGCGAGAACGACGATACTGGGAGATATATCCGTTTCGTCCACAAGTCCGGGAAAACGCGATTGAGGGACCGTAGATTCCTCCGTCATGAGCGGACGGCTATTGTGGAACAGCACGCGATGAATGCGAAAAACGGGCTCACCCGTCCGCAACTGCAGCAGCCGCGCCTCGGTCTCGTTGGCCGTGCCGCCCTGCACCGAAGACGTTTCTGCGTCGCCGGCAATCCTTATGCCGTCCGCATCGCGAATGTTGCTGAAGCGAACCGCATGTTCATTTGAAGTTTGATCGATAACGAAAGTACCGCGCCCCTGGCGGCGGGAAATGAGCCGTTCATTTTCCATTTCGTCGAGGGCCTTGCGCACGGTCCCGACGCTTATGCCCAATTCGCGCGAAAGTTCGATTTCGTTGGGAATTGCCGATCCAGGTTTCCAGGCGCCGGCGGCAATGCGTTGAATCAACGTGTCTTTCACTTGGAGATAAAGGGGTCGAGTGGAAAACCGTCCTACCGCTGTCATTGGGGAGCCCTCGAAGGTTGCCGACCTTACCTCCGCGCCGAGACACCAGGAGTTCGCCCTGGCCTAACGACAAATCTCGCCGCGTTTAGCCAATGCGTTCAAATGAAATGCTCTGCACTGCATATGACGCACGGCCACCAACTCGATCTCTATCGATATTTTGCAGTAGTGCATAATAATCGGTATTAACTATAGCACGATTTGGCGCGGGGGTTTTGTTCTTGTCCACGTTTATTTCACGGCTCCATTTCAGAATGAGGGATGGACGCGCAAGAAAGTCATGGGTTTTGTCCGCCTTTTTTCCCTCTACGGCCGCGATTTTTTCCGCGCCGGAATAACTGGCCAAGGCGCGCGTCGCCCCCCTCGCAAACCCCTGGTCAGACGGCCCCGCCGGGAGTTCCTCCCCTTCCCGGCGGGGCTCCCCTGCTTTAGGACGCGGCAGGTCGCCTCGCGCTAACACCTTGCGGCCGAGGCCCGCACCGGTGCAAACATCGGCTGGCAGCGGCCGGGATGGCCGCCCAAAGAGGGAGCCTTTTGCAAATGATGGAGTTGCGGACGTCCCACCCCGTCGGGACGAGCCATTCGGCCGACCGCACGGTGCGCCACGATTGGACCCGCGAGGAGGCCCAGGCCCTCTATGACGCGCCGTTCAACGACCTGTTGTTCAAGGCGCAATCCATCCACCGGCGCTATTTCGACCCCAACACCGTGCAGCGCAGCCGCCTCCTGTCCATCAAGACGGGCGGCTGTGCCGAGGACTGCGGCTACTGCAGCCAGTCGGCCCACCACGCTTCCGGCCTCAAGGCCAGCAAGCTGATGGAGGTGGAGAAGGTGCTCGCCGAGGCGCGCAAGGCAAAGGAGCAGGGCGCCACGCGCTATTGCATGGGCGCCGCCTGGCGCTCCCCCAAGAACCGCGACATGGACGCCGTATGCGCGATGGTCGAGGGCGTGAAGGCGATGGGCATGGAAACGTGCATGACCCTCGGCATGCTTTCCGACGATGACGTCATAAAGCTCGCCCGCGCCGGCCTCGACTACTACAACCACAACATCGATACCTCGAAGCGCTACTACGACAAGGTCATCTCCACGCGCACCTTCGCCGATCGCCTGCAGACGCTGGAGCGCGTGCGCGAGGCTGGCATCAAGGTGTGCTGCGGCGGCATCGTCGGCATGGGCGAGGAGCCCGAAGACCGCGTCGACATGCTGCTGACGCTCGCCAATCTTCCCGAGCATCCCGAAAGCGTGCCGATCAACATGCTGATCGCCATCCCGGGCACCCCGCTGGCGAACACGGAAAAGATCGACGCCATCGAGTTCGTGCGCACCATCGCGCTCGCACGCATTCTGATGCCGCAGTCCTATGTCCGCCTTTCCGCCGGTCGCACCGAGATGAGCGACGAAACGCAGGCGCTGTGCTTCTTCGCCGGCGCCAACTCCATCTTCGTCGGCGAGACGCTGTTGACGGCGGACAACCCCGGTCAGGACAGCGACGCCGTTCTGTTCGACAAACTCGGCCTGAGGCCGCTCGAGCTCGAGAGCGGCTCGGGCGAGCAGGATGATGTACAAGAGCCATGAGCGGGCGCTCGAAGCGCTGACGCGCCGCGGGCGCCGCAGGGCGCTCGCCGCCGCGTCGGGCATCGACTTCAGCTCCAATGATTATCTCGCCCTCGCGCGCTCGCCGGAGCTGAGGGAAGCTGCGCGGTCCGCGATCGCCCGCGAGGTTTCCATCGGCTCGGGAGGATCGCGCCTTCTGCGGGGCAACGACCGCGAGCACGAGGCGATCGAGGCGGAAGCTGCCGCCTTTTTCGGCGCCGAAAGCGCGCTGTTCTTCGGCGGCGGATTCCTCGCCAACCTCGCGCTGTTCTCCACCCTCCCCCAGCGGGGCGATCTCGTCGTCTACGATGCGCTGATCCACGCGTCCGTTCACGATGGTATGCGGCTCGGAAAGGCCGAGCAGGCCGAGGCGCGCCACAACGATGCGCAGGCCTTCGAGGATGCGATCAAGGCCTGGCGCGCTGCCGGTGGCACAGGTATGCCCTGGATCGCCGTGGAAAGCCTCTATTCGATGGACGGCGACCGCGCGCCCCTCGATGATCTTATCGCCATCGCGAACCGCCACGACGGGGTGCTGGTGATCGACGAGGCCCATGCAACCGGTGTGCTGGGTCCCATGGGGCGCGGTCTCGGCGCCGCGCTCGAAGGGCGCGCGAATGTCGTCGCGCTGCATACCTGCGGCAAGGCGCTGGGCGCCATGGGCGCGCTCGTGACGGGGCCGCGCATCCTTTGCGACTATCTCGTCAACCGCTCGCGGCCATTCATCTATGCCACGGCGCCCTCACCGCTCGTCACCGCCATCGTGCGCGCCGCGCTCCTTATCTGCCGTTTCGATGCCGCGCGGCGTGAAAAGCTCGCGAGCCTCGTTGCCTTTGCCGGCCAGCGCCTTAGCGCAACCTGCGCGCTGAAGCCGTCGGGCACGCATATTCAGCCCCTGATCGTCGGCTCCGACGAGCGCGCGACGCGCCTTGCCGCCGCCATGCAGAAGCGCGGGTTCGATATTCGTGCCGTTCGTCCGCCTACGGTGCCTGAAGGCACTGCGCGCCTGCGTGTGATGCTGACGCTCAATGTCGACGAGGCGCAGGTGGCCGCCATGGCCGAAGCCCTCGGCGAAGAGTTGAACGGGCTCGGCCCATGAGCGCGCGTATCATCGTGACCGGCACCGATACCGACATCGGCAAGACGGTTTTCTCCGCAGCCCTCGTCGCCGCGCTCGGGGCCTATTATTGGAAGCCGGTGCAGTCGGGCCTTGCTGCGCCGACCGACAGCGAAACCGTGCGCCGCCTCGCGGCGCCGCCGCCCGGGCGCATCCTGCCGGAGACCTATCGCCTGACGATGCCGGCTTCCCCGCACCTTTCCGCCGAGCGCGACGGCATCGAGATCGACGTCGAGCGCCTCGCCACCGTCCCGTCCGTTCCGGGCGATGCGCCGCTCGTCATCGAGGGCGCGGGTGGATTGATGGTCCCGGTCACCCGGCGCGACCTGCAGATCGATCTCTTTGCCCGCTGGCGCGCCCCCGTGGTGCTCGTCGCCTCGACGCGCCTCGGCACCATCAATCACAGTCTTCTCTCCATCGAAGCAGTGAAGCGGCGCGGCATCCCGCTGCTCGGCATTGCATTTGTTGGCGATGAAGTGGCGGATTCGGAAAGCACCATCGCCGCGATGGGCGGCGTGCGCCGCCTCGGCCGGCTGCCCCGGCTCGATCCGCTCACCCCTGCAACGCTCCGCGCCGCCTTCGAGGCGAGCTTCCGTCCGGCGGACTTCACCGCCCCGGTCATGCCATGACATCCGGCACGCCAGCAGGTGGCAGCCCGGTGTGGCATCCCTTCACCCAGCACGGGCTCACGCCGTCGATGGTGCCCATTGCCTCCGCCGAGGGGGCATGGCTGCAGCGTGCCGACGGCCGCCCGCTGCTCGACGCGATTTCGTCATGGTGGGTCGTCACCCACGGCCACAGCCACCCCGCCATCGTCGCCGCGATCGCGGAGCAGGCCGGCACCCTCGATCAGGTGATATTTGCCGGCTTCACCCACGAACCCGCCGAGCGGTTGGCCCGCGGCTTGATCGGCCTCGCGCCCGCAGGCCTTACGCGTGTCTTCTTCTCCGACAGCGGATCGACCTCCGTCGAGGTCGGATTGAAGATGGCGCTCGGCTATTTCCGCAACATCGGTGCGCCGCGCCGGCGCGTCGTCGCCCTCGAGCACGGCTACCATGGCGATACCGTGGGGGGCATGTCGGTCGGCGCACGCGGTGTTTTCACCGCGCCCTACGAGCCGTTTCTGTTCGAGGTGGCACGCATTCCGTTCCCCGCCGCGGGCCGGGAGCAGGAAACGATCGACGCCTTCGAAGCGGCATGCCTTGCCGAGCCGACCGCCGCACTCATCGTGGAACCGCTGATCCTCGGCGCCGGCGGCATGTTGATTTACGGCGAAGCGGTGCTGCGCGAGCTGCGCCGCATCGCCGATGCCCACGGCGTTCTGCTGATCGCCGATGAGGTGATGACCGGCTGGGGACGTACGGGCGAGATGTTGGCCTGCAACCGCGCAGGCGTGGTGCCTGACATCCTCTGCCTCGCCAAGGGCATCACCGGCGGCTCGATGCCGCTGGCGGTGACGTTGTGCTCCGAGCCGATCTTCGAGGCGCACCGCTCCACCGACCGTGCCCGCATGTTTTTCCATTCGAGCTCCTACACCGCCAACCCCATTGCCTGCGCGGCGGCGAACGCGAATCTGAAGGTCTGGCGCGACGAGCCCGTTCAGCGGCGGATCGATGCGCTTGCGGCTGCCCACGCTGAGCGGCTGGAGCCCTTCCGCAGCGATGCCCGCTTTGCCGGTGTGCGCCAGATCGGAACGATCGCCGCGCTCGACCTCGAAGTGTCCGACGCGGGGTACATGGCGAGCGTCGCCCCACGGCTTTCGCAATTCTTCATCGAGCGCGGCGTGCTTCTGCGTCCCCTCGGCAACACGATCTATCTCATGCCGCCGTACTGCATCACGCCGGCCGAGCTCGACCTCGTCTACGCCGCGATCGCCGAAGCGCCGGATTGGCTCGCGGAGCAAGAGGCATGAGCGGGACAGGATCGACCATCGCGGGTTTTGGCCATTACGTGCCGGTTGAGCGCGTGACCAATCCCGAGATCGAGGCCCGTCTCGGCCTGGAGCCGGGCTGGATCCTGCGCCGGACCGGCATTGCGGAGCGCCGTTACGCGGCACCCGGTGAGGCGCTCACCGATCTTGCCGTGCCCGCCGCCGAGATGGCGCTGCGGGCCGCCGGGATCGACCGCGGCGCCGTCGCATTGACGCTGCTGGCCACGAGCACGCCCGACCACCCCCTGCCGCCTTCCGCACCGCTGCTCGCGCACCGGCTCGGCCTCGACAACGCGGGCGGCATCGACCTTGCGGGGGCGTGCGCCGGGTTTCTCTACGCGCTCACCCTCGCGGACGGGTTCGTTCGCACCCACGGCGCGCCCGTCCTCGTCGTTGCGGCCAACATTCTGTCGCGGCGCATAAACCCGGCCGAGCGCGGCAGCTCCATCCTCTTCGCCGACGCGGCCGGCGCGGTGGTGCTGGTGCCGGCCGAGCGGCCCGGCACCGGCGTGCTGGGCGCCAAGCTTGCAACCGACGGCAGCGCCTACGGCCTCATCCAGATTGCCGGCGGTGGCAGCCGGCGGCCGTTCACGCCGGATATGCCGCTCGAGGATACCCAGATGACGATCACCGATGGCCGTGCAGTCTTTACGCGGGCGGTGGAATTGATGTCGGGCGCGGGGCGGGATGCGCTCGCCAGGGCACAGCGCGCGATCGGCGATGTCGACTGGCTCGTGCCGCACCAGGCGAACGGCCGCATCGTCGCGGCGGTCGCCCGTCAGCTTGCCGTGCCCAAAGAAAAAGTGCTGACGAGTTTCGCCGACTACGGCAACAGCTCCGCGGCCACCATCCCGCTCACGCTCTCCCTCGCATCCGCGCAGGGGAAGATCGCCGCCGGGCAATCGCTTCTTATGTGCGCTGCGGGAGCGGGGCTCACCGGCGGGGCCGTCGTCTACCGGCTCTAGGCGCGCCTGCCCGCGCTGCAAACAGATGCTTGCCGCTGCACCCTGCCCGCATGGGTTCGTACAAGCGGTTCAGGTCGGGTTCATGATCGAAATGGTTCCCTGTGACCTCAGTGCCAGCCGCGCCTGAATTCTCATGCGCCGCGGGCAGTTAAACGCGCTACCACCATGCCCGAGCCCCCGTAGTGCCTCAATTCGATGCAGGAACTGACGCTCGTCGTGTCGCGTTGTTTGCTCGGTCGGAACGTGCACAGTGGCACGTCCGCCGCCACCCTTTGTCTCCATGAGCGGACTAGGTGAAAAATATGCCGAAGGGCGTTACCAGCTCCGGTGCACAGCGCGACCTGCGAATTGACTTCTTCCGCGGCCTGGCCCTGCTCTTCATCTTCGTCGACCACGTGCCGGATAACTTGCTCGCCAAGTTCACCCTGCGCAATTTCGGTTTCGCCGACGCCGCAGAAGTGTTCGTGGTGCTCGCAGGATTTTCGGCGGTGCTCGCCTACGGCCGCGTGTTCGAGAACCAGGGCTTCAAGGCCGGCACGCTGCGCGTGTTCGAACGCGTGCGCGACATCTACCTCTGGCATCTTGCGCTACTCGTCATCTGCGGTGTCGGTCTGACGTTCGCCGCCGCCTACTTCGGCAACTTCTCCTACGCCAAGAATATCGGCGTCCATGTCTTCGCCGAGGACCCCACCCGCTCGACGGTTCTCGCCGCGCTGCTGATCAATCAGCCGAACCTGCTCAACATCCTTCCGCTCTACATCGTGCTGCTGATGTTCTGGTTGCCGTTCGTGCTTTGGCTGATGCACCGCAACCCGTGGCAGGCCCTCGTGCTGTCGGTCGGACTGTGGGCGGTGGCCAACGTTCTCGCCGCCAACCTGCCGAGCCTGCAGCATTCCAAGGGATGGGTATTCAATCCCTTCGCCTGGCAGCTGCTCATCACCATCGGCGCCTTGACCGCACACTTCTCGCGCAAGTCTCCGATTCCCGTCTCGCGACCGCTGATGTGGCTGGCGATAGCTTATGTCGGTTTTGCGTTTATCGTCGTCGCGCCGTGGACGCAGATTCCGGGTCTCGAGAACACGCGCCTCGTCTCCCAGAACCTCCTCGGGCCGGTCGACAAAACCTACCTTTCCCCGTGGCGGCTTGCGCATGTTGTCGCGCTTGGCTACCTCGTCATGATCCTGCTTTCGCCCCAAACGCCGTGGCTGACACGCTCCTGGGCCACGGGTATTGGGCGTTGCGGCCGCCATTCCCTGGAAGTCTTCGCGGTCGGTACCGTACTTTCTTTCGTCGGATGGGTCGCAATGGTTGAAGCCGGTGCTGGACTTGCCTTACAGATCCTGATCAATACTGTCGGTATCGGGATCCTGTTGGGGACTGCATGGGTACTTGCACAGCGCAACCGTGGCAGCGACTGGCTGTTCGCGCCATCGGTACGAAAGGTCTTCGCATATCGGCGTGCGGAATCGCGTGCGCCGCAATTGCGAGCTTAGGAATCGTTTTGGCGGCGCAACCCGCAGAAGCGAGCCCTCCGAACACACGCTGCCAGGCGCCGGCTTCGCTGCTGCGCTTCGATGCTCCACTTCCGAAATTCTCATCCGCGCTCGCAGCCGGTCAGCCGGTGCGCATCGTCGCGCTGGGGTCCTCGAGCACGCAGGGCATCGGCGCGTCGAGCCCGAAGGCCTGCTATCCGGTGAAGCTCCAGTCCGAGCTTCTCCAGCGCTTCCCGGCGAGCAAGATCACCGTCGAGAACCTCGGCATCGGCGGTCAGCTGGCCACCGATATGCTCCGCCGCATCAAGAAGGACGTGATCGCGCGCAAGCCGACGCTCGTCATCTGGCAGACCGGCGTGAATGATGCCCTGCGCGGCGTCTCGGTCGACAAGTTCCGCGCGACCGTGAACGCAGGTATCGACGAGCTGCAGGCCGCGGGGATCGATGTCGTCCTGCTCGACATGCAATATTTCCCGCGCGCCGAGAAGGTGCGTGACTTTCCGCGCTTCCTCGTCGCCATGCGCCAGATCGCCGAGCAGCGCCACATCCCGATCCTGCAGCGCTTCGCAATCATGAAGCACCTCGTCACCAGCGCGCAATTTACGCCGCAGCAGCTGCTGGCGTCCGATCAGTTCCATCCCAACGACATCAGCTATGGATGCCTCGGGCGCATGATGGCGGACGCCTTGCAGGGCGAGATCAAGGGCCCGGTGGCCGAGAAGATCGAGAAGATCGCCAAGAAGAAATATCCGGCCGAGCCCGCCAAGCAGGCTGGAGCCGCTGCACCGCTGCCGGTCCACTGACGCCGACGGGTTAAAGCCGACGGTCGCGGCCGATCAACGACGATAGCCAGCATAGCGACATCCCGCGCCCCGAAGCGCGGGATGTTTTTTTGTGTCTGTTGAACGGGGGCGTCAGGCCTTGTCTTCCGCCTCGCGGCCGAGCCGGTAGAGGTTTTGCAACAGGGCATCGAAGCCCGCAGCCCCGCCGCCGGTGTGCAGGTCGATGCGTCCCACCTTTTCGACCAGCTTCTCCAGCGCCTCGAGCTCCTTCAGGCGCAGCAGCAGCGGATTGTCTTCCATGAGCTTCGAGGTGTTGAGCAGCGAGCGCGTCGCCGCCGTCTCCTCCTGACGCCGGATGAGGTTTGCCTTTGCGACCCGCTCCGCTTCGACCACTTTGTTTAGAAGCTCGCGGACATCGCCGGGAAGGATGACGTCCTTGATGCCGATCTCGCCCACCTCGACGCCGAGCGTGGCGGCTCGCTCCGCGACGAAGCTCTGAACCTCCCGGTCGATGGTGTCGCGCGCGCCCAGGATCTCATCGAGCGTGCGCGTCGCCACCGCCTCGCGGATTGCGAACTGCACCAGCCTGTAGAGTGTACCGGGCACGTCCGCGGCCGCGAGTGCGGTCTTCTCCGGATCGATCACCTTGGTGAAAGCCGTCAGCGTCACGCGGATGCCGACGCGATCCTTGGTGAGGATCTCCTGCGCCGTCACCTCGAGCGGCTGCGGGCGCAGGTCCACCTTCGTGACCGTCACCGTCCGGGCAACCTGCCAGAACGCGTGCCGGCCCGGCGGCAGACGCTCCTTCAGCTCGCCGTCGACCACCAGCAGGCCAGCCTCGTAGGCTTCGACGACGGCGAAGGCGACGAGCGCCGTGCTGCGAGGAAGATCGAGCTTGTTGAGGTGCTGTTTGGCGATACGCAGCTCGTTCGCGGTGTCGATCAGCTCGACATCGACGCTGGTCAGCGTTTTCCAGAACGCCCGCGTGGTGTTCGGCGGCACGAGGAACTTCGCTTCCCCATCGAGCGAGACGATGGCGACTTCGGTGGGGCTCGTCTGCACCACCTCGAAGTTCTGCTCGGCAACGGTCCGCTGTGTCCGCTGAAGGAGAAGCGCGCGCTCGGGCGCAATCTCGCCACGGACGACCTTGGCGGTCTCGGCGGTCAACTGCCCCGCCGGATCGAAGGCGATGAAACGCCCCGGCGACAACAGCCGCACGAAGCGCCCATCGCGATACAAAAACGCCCGCTCGTCATCTTTGACGACGGTCTCGAACCACAAACCAAACTTTCGCATGACGCAATATCCGATGAAAGTATTGAAGGTTGCCGGCTGCTTCCCACGTCGCCAACACGGGCCGGGCCTTGAGCCGAACCGCGCCTCCTTGTGCGTCGGGCTGCGTCCGCTCCCCCATCCGAGGATGAAGAAGTGCCGGTGCCCGTGCTCCGGTCTTGCGGTCCGGCGGTATCCACCCCGGCTCAGGGTGTCCGCGACGTTCGCCCCGAGGGGCTGGGAAGCGGCCGGCTTCCCCATTCTTCAGCCCGCCGAAGCGGGTTTCCTGGAAGGAAATGGACGTGGGAGTCGAACCCACTACAGCAAGATCCCCAATCTTGTGCTCTGCCAATGAGCTAGTCGCATGGAGAAGCCGAAGGGAATCGAACCCTTTCCTCCCGGGTTTCCGGGCGCTCTCCCAGTGAGCTACAGCCTCGTTTTTTCGTCCTGTCGACGCGGAACACGCTTTCCGCAGTGCGGCGCGCGCCAGCCGGGTCTCGAGAGCCCACGCACGTGGCGTCGACAGCTGCACTAAATGCTCAAATCCGGCGGAATTAAAGCGCCGTGCGGAAAGCGTCCCCATGGAGAGTTGCTTCCATTGTGTCGTGCAACTCCGCTTCCACCGATGAACGACGACCCTCGTCAGCGTGGCACCCATCGCGGGTAGCGTCACCGGCACAAATCGGTTAGCTGACGAAAGGAAACAGGAACTGGGCATGACTGGTCTTTCGCGCACGCTCGAGCACGTCCGCGACAGCTACGATGTCATCGTCGTCGGCTCCGGCTACGGCGGTGGCGTCGCTGCCTCGCGCCTTGCCCGCGCCGGGAAGAAGGTGGCGGTCCTGGAGCGGGGCCGCGAAGTCCTCGCCGGTGGTTTTCCCGCCCGCTTCCCCGATCTCAAGAACGAGCTGCAGGTCTCCGGAAAAAGATTGCGCACCGGGACATCGTCGGCGCTCTACGATGTGCGCGTCGGTGAGGACATGCACGTGCTTGTCGGCTGCGGGCTCGGCGGCGGCTCGTTGATCAATGCCGGCGTTGCGCTGCGCCCCGACGATCGGGTCTTCGCCGATGAGCATTGGCCGGAGGAGATCACGCGCGACGGCCTCCTCGATGAGGGTTTCCGCCGCGCGCGGCGCTGGCTCAATCCGCAAAGCGATCCGCGCGCCGACAGCTTCTCGAAGTTCCGCACCTTGGAGGCGGCGGGCGCGGCTCTCGGCCACGGCATCGTGCGCTCGACGGTCACGGTTAGCTTCGAGCCGGCGACGAACGTCGTTGGCATCGAGCAGCCGGGCTGTACCCGTTGCGGTGACTGCTGCGGCGGTTGCAACGTCGGCGCAAAGAATTCCGTCGCGGTAACCTACCTGCCGGATGCGGTGCGCCACGGAGCGGAGCTGTTTACGCACGCATCGGTCCGTCACATCGCGAAGGCGGCCGATGGCGGTTGGGACGTTCATGTGCAGCGCCTGGATGGCGGCGACGGCGGCAGAGCCGGTATCGTGCTGCGCGCCGGGATCGTCGTGCTGGCCGCCGGCACGCTCGGCACCTCTGAAATTCTGCTGCGCTCCCGCGCGCGGGGGCTCGCATTGTCGGATCGCGTCGGCGAGCGTTTCTCCGCCAACGGCGACATCATCGCGTTCGGCTACGGCGCGCGTGAGCCCGTGAACGCGGTCGGCGTCGGCTTCCCCGCCAAGGTCGAAGGCGCCGAGGTTGGCGCCGCCGTAACCGGCCAGCTCGAGATCGACGACGAGGGAGCGCTCGCCAACGAGCTCCGCGTGCAGGAGGGCGTTCTGCCGTCCGCCCTCGCGCCGGTCCTCCCGGTGCTGTTCATCCCCAACGGACGCCTGCTCGGCGCGCTGCAAAGCCTCGTCAACGGCGTCTACAAGGGCCCGTTCGCAAAGCTGCAAACGTTCTTCGCCGTCTCGCACGACAGTGCCGCGGGCCGCTTCGTTCTCGACAACGACCGCCTCTCGCTCGTCTGGCCTTCGGCCAAGAACGAACCCGTCTACGCCCGTCTCGATGCGATGCTGTCGGCAGTCGTTGCCGAAGCGGGCGGCAGCTACGTGAAGAACCCGCTGGCGGGAACCGTGATGGGCCATCAGCCCGCCACGGCCCATCCGCTGGGCGGTGCCGGAATGGGGCGCGACCGTAGCGACGGCGTCGTCAACCACAAAGGCCAGGTATTCGACGCCGCCCCCGGCCGCGGAGCTGCGGATGTGCACGCGGGGCTTTATGTCGTCGATGGCGCCGTGATGCCGCGCTCGCTCGGCGTCAATCCGCTTTTGACCATCACGGCGCTCGCCGAGCGCGCCCTCATTCATATGCAGCAGGATCTCGGCCTGTCGTTCGACGCCGAGCCGCTCGAGGGCGTGCGCGCGACGCCGCAGGATCTCTCCCCGTTCCTCGCCGCGCAAAAAGCGCGGGTTCGAGACCACGTTGCAGTCCGGTGACCCGCGTCACGCGTTGATGTGTCGAAGGAGCTAAGCGCTCTTCTTGTAGTGCACCGCTTCCTCCGCGCCCTTGGTCGCATCACCCTTGCTGTAGGAGTGCGCGCCTGCACCCGCCAGCTTGCCTTTGTCGACGATGAGATATTCGGTGCGGATAGGCTTGCCCGCAAAGTAATCCTCTAAGATTTCACGGGTGCCGGCGGCATAGCGCGCCTGCGCCGATAGCGTGGTTCCGGAGATGTGCGGGGTCATGCCGTGGTGAGGCATCGTCCGCCACGGATGATCCTTCGGCGCCGGCTGCGGGAACCACACATCGCCCGCGTATCCGGCAAGTTGCCCATCCTCAAGCGCGCGGACGACCGCGTCACGGTCGACGATCTTCGCGCGCGCGGTGTTGATGAGGTAAGCGCCGCGTTTCATCTTGGAGATGAGCTTGTCGTCGAACAGATGCTCGGTTTCCGAATGGAGCGGCGCGTTGATCGTCACGACGTCGCAAACCTTGACGAGTGATTCCACATCCTTGTGGAAGGTGAGGTCGAGCTCCTTCTCCACCTCCTTCGGCAGACGATGCCGGTCGGTGTAGTGCAGCTTCACGTCGAACGGCTTCAGACGGCGCAGCACCGCAAGCCCGATACGCCCGGCGCCCACGGTGCCGACCGTCATGCCTTCCAGATCGTAGGAGCGTTCGGCGCAGTCGGCGATGTTCCAGCCGCCCTTCACCACCCACTGGTAGGACGGGATGTAATTACGTACGAGCGACAGGATCATCATCACGACGTGCTCGGCAACGCTGATCGAGTTCGAGTAGGTGACCTCGGCGACGGTGATGCCTTTCTCCATCGCGGAATCGAGATCGACGTGATCGGAGCCGATGCCCGCCGTGATCGCGAGCTTCAGCTTCTTCGCCTTCTTCATCCGCTCCTCGGTGAGGTATGCGGGCCAGAAGGGTTGCGAAATGACGATCTCGGCGTCGGGCAGCTCCTTCTCGAACACCGAGTTGGGGCCATCCTTGTCCGAGGTCACGATGAGGGTGTGTCCCTGATCTTCGAGATATTTTTTGAGCCCGAGTGCGCCCGAAACGCTGCCGAGCAGCTCGCCCGGCTTGAAGTCGATCGCTTTCGGCGTGGGCATCGTCTGTCCGCCGGGATAGTGATCGAGCTTCGGGATGTCATCGCGTGCATACGACTTCGGCAATCCATCCACGGGATCGGGATAGAGAACGCAAAGTACTTTGGCCATGAGTGCTCTCCTTCGGATTCGATATCGAGGAAGCGTCTCGGGCTTTCGCTGCGTTATCCGCGAGGATGCGGGGCGCTCCATTGGAGCGCAAAATCTCTGGTGCGAGTCGCTTCCAGAACGTGCGCGGCGATCATCGGCGGCCGCCGCGTGGGCAGTGCTCTGCCTTGCCTAGAGGTATGCCGCCCAAAGGTCCTTACAAGGACGCGGCCCAGCTTGGGTCAAGATTTCAGCCGTTTATTTGCTTTCAGCGTCGGCGCGCGGATTTACCATCAGCGCGCGGGTAAAAAACGCGGTCTCCGCCGCCGAGGCGCGCTCGAACCATTCGCCGAGGTAGATGTCGAAGTGACCGATCGGCAGCATCACAATATCCGCCTTGTCGCCGATCAGCCGTGCCGCCGCTTCGATCGTGGCATTCGAGACGAGCGTATCGTGTGCGCACGCGATCAGCAGCGCCGGGCAGCGGATGTGTTGCGCAGTGCTCACCGGCCGATAGAGAGGAAGCGTCAGGAAGAGTCGCGGGGCGACCTCATTGCGCCAATCGGGTGGCGTGATCGCCATGCAGCCTTCATAGGCATCGTCCGACACCATAGCCGCCACCTCCCCTGAGCGGCCCACGAGCGGCACGTAGTGCGGCAATAGCCCGAGCAGCGCGCGCGAGGTGTCGATGAGCGCAGCCGTCGACATGGCGATGATGCTGCTCCAGCTCGCGTGCTGCAACGCGATCGTCGCGCTCGTCGACCCGTCCAGCATCGGACATTGGGCCGAAACCGCCGCAATGCGCGGATCACCCGCCGCAATGGCGATGACGTGACCGCCCGAGAGCGAAGTCCCCCATAGCCCGATGCGCTCGGGATCGATGCCGTCAGTCCCACGCGCAAATGCAATTGCGGCGGTCCAGTCTTCGAGCTGCTTCGGCACCGAGACGAGCTGGCGGGGCTCCCCGTTGCTATCGCCGAGGAAGCGATAGTCGAACAGCAGCACGGCAAAGCCTGCCGCCGCGAAGCGCAGCGCGAACGGCTCCAGCGCCGAGCGCCGCGTGCCGCCGAGGCCGTGCGCCATGACGATGCACGGCAGCGATGCAGGCGTCGCCGCCGCGGGCCGGTAGAGCCACGCACGGCACATCGTGCCCTGGCTGAGGAAAGTCGCCTCGTCCCGGCGCACCGCTTCGCCGCCGCCGGCGTTGGTCTCGGTTTGGCTGGAGCGATAGCTGCCCATGGGGCGAGCGCCTGACGCGGTTGACGGACATCCCTATCCTTGGGCGCAAACCTTAAGGAAGGAGCGCGCGCCCACTATCGGATACAACCCGATGGGACTGCTCGAGTGCTTCCGGAAAAGTGGGCACCGGTTTTCCGATGAGAAGCACGGGCAAAGAAGAGTGCTTCCGGAAAAGTGGGCACCGGTTTTCCGATGAGAAGCGCGGGCAAAGAAGAGTGCTTCCGGAAAAGTGGGCACCGGTTTTCCGATGAGAAGCACGGGCAAAGAAGAGTGCTTCCGGAAAAGTGGGCACCGGTTTTCCGATAGGAAGCACGGGCAAAGAAGTGCTTCCGGAAAAGTGGGCACCGGTTTTCCGCTAAGAAGCACGAGTGGACAGAGTCTCTAGTGCACGCCCGGCATCGGCTTGCGCACCCGCAGCAGGTTCGTGGGGCGCGCCGCCTTCGACGGCCCGGCCGCGGAAGGTGCCTGCTGCCCCGGCTGGGGTTGCGGCCCCCGGCGGCGGAGCGACCACCACTTGCGCGACGATGGGATCTGCGACCGGTTCGCTTCCAGGAACGCGAGCACCGCCCGCACGTGGCCCACGAATTCGTCCCGCCGGGCATCTCCCGCCGAATCACCTTTGAGGAAGAGTTTGCGCCAGCGGCCGGTCCAAGCGCCCGGTAAGTGCGTCACCCACCGGTTCGCCGCCTCGACCTTCACGAAGGGTTCTTCGCTATCTTCCGCTGCATCGAGCACGACTCGCAGCGCTGCGATCACCGCATCGATGTTGGTTGCCATCCGCGCCCCTCCGCACCTCGCATGTCCCGGGGGCATTTTATCGGCTTTCTTGTTTCAGTACACCGCCGGACGGGGCAAATCGGTCCCAGTGCGCAAACAAAAGCATTTTGTCTTGCCCGCTGCAGCGCGGTGCGCCGCACGTTGCGCGCCGGCTCTGGCGAACTCTAGGAATGAACGGCGGGCCGCGGAGCGAGGCCGGTGATCAAGCGGAGGTGGCGGGAATGGGAGGAAATCCCAAGACCCGGGCTCCGGGCATGGGCCCGGCATGGCGGCTGCGCGCCGGGAAATATTGGTGGAGCCGAGGGGAATCGAACCCCTGACCTCTGCAGTGCGATTGCAGCGCTCTCCCATCTGAGCTACGGCCCCGGGCAGTTCGGCGGCATTTAGGGGATCGCCCCGAATCTTGTCAAGGAACGTGCAAACGGTGCCCAGGCGGCTGCATCCGGCTTGCCCCGGCCGGGCCACAAAGGTTACACGTGGCGGGCCGTCACCCGGAGCCCAGCACGATGTTCCTACTTCGCCTGATCGATTTCGTCGGCTACCTCGTTCAGCTCTACGTTTATATCGTCATCGCCAGCGTCATCCTGAGCTGGCTTATGGCGTTCGGGGTCGTAAACCCCTACAACCCGACGGTCCGCGCCATTTGGCAGGGTCTCAACGCCGTTACCGAGCCGTTGCTCCGCCCCATCCGCAACATGATGCCGAACCTCGGCGCCATCGATATTTCGCCGGTGGTCCTGCTGCTGGCCTGCTTCTTCGTGCAGAGCGTGGTTCTGGGAACGTTGCGGGACCTCGTCATTTCCGCGGGATGAGCCCCGCCGAGCAACCTTGGCGCGCGGGCGACGGGTGCGTCATCGTGCGCGTGCGCCTCACGCCGAAATCCTCGATAGAAGGCGTCGAAGGCGTCGTCCCGAGCGCGGAGGGACCGGCGCTGGCTGCGCGCGTACGCGCGGTTCCAGCCGAGGGGGAAGCCAACGCGGCGGTGGAAAAGCTCATCGCCCGCTGGCTTGATGTGCCCAAGAGCACCGTACGTGTGACTGGGGGAGCGAAATCCCGCATCAAGTCGCTCACTATCAGCGGGGATGGAATTTGTCTGGAGCAGCGCCTTAGGGCCATGCTCGCGCCCGGCCGCTGAGGGATCACGCGCGGGCATATTCATTGATCCGAGGGAGGAAGTGTTTCCATGACTGCATTCGTCATTGACGGCAAGGTGATTGCCGCCAAGGTGCGCTCCGATGTTGCCGCCGACGTGGCGCGCCTCAAGGCGGAGCACGGCTTCGTGCCTGGCCTTGCCGTGGTGCTGGTGGGCGAGGACCCGGCGAGCAAGGTCTATGTGCGCAACAAGGCGCAGCAGACCATCGAAGTCGGCATGCAGTCGTTCGAGCACAAGCTGGCCGAGGACACCCCCGAAGAGGTGGTGCTCGACCTCGTCCGCAAGCTCAACGCCGACCCCGCCGTCAACGGCATTCTCGTGCAGATGCCGCTGCCGAAGCATATGGATTCCAACAAGGTCCTGGAGCTGATCGACCCTCTGAAGGACGTCGACGGCTTCCATCCGATGAACGTCGGACGCCTTTCCATTGGCGAGCGCGCCCTGGCGCCGTGCACGCCGGTCGGCTCCGTCATCCTCGCCCGCAGCTTCAAAGACGACCTGTCGGGTCTCAACGCCGTGGTCGTCGGCCGCTCCAACATCGTCGGCAAGCCGATGGCGCAGCTGCTGCTGCGCGAGAACTGCACGGTGACGATTGCCCACTCGCGCACGAAGGATCTGCCGGGCGTGGTGCGCAGCGCCGATCTCGTCGTCGCCGCAATCGGCAAGCCCGAGTTCGTGAAGGGCGATTGGATCAAGCCGGGCGCCATCGTGATCGACGTCGGCATCAACCGCGTCGTCAAGGAGGACGGCAAAGGCAAGATCGTCGGCGACGTCGAATACGCGTCGGCGGCGCAGGTGGCCGGTGCCATCACCCCGGTGCCGGGTGGCGTCGGCCCGATGACCATCGCCTGCCTCCTGAAGAACACCGTCGAGGCGGCGCTCATGCAGCACGGTCTGGCGCGGGCCTGAGCCTGAAGCCACTCCAGGCGTCGAGCCGGATGCGTTTTTAAGCAGCGGATCGCGGATGCGGTCCGCTGCTTTTCCTTTCGGCACCGAAAATACCCGTCCGGCGCATTGCGTTCGGTGCCGGCCAACTTTTAGACGCGCTGCGGATCAGGCAGCGTTCACCTGCTGGCGCAACGTCTCGCCGCGATAGCTCAGCGCCTCGGCGATGTGCACATGGGCAATCCCTTCCGCGCCGTCGAGATCCGCCAGCGTGCGGGCGACACGCAGCGTGCGATGGAAGCCGCGCGCGGTGAGCTGCAGCGTATCGGCGGCGCGCCGGAGTAGAGCGGCACCCTCTGCATCGGGCCGCGCGACGTCCTCCAGCAGCCGTCCTGAGCATTCCGCGTTGGTGCGCATGCCTTTGACGCCGAGCGCGACAAAGCGCTTGCGCTGCAACTCCCGTGCACGCGCAACCCGGGCGCCCACCTCGGCGCTGCCCTCGGCGGACGCGGGCAGTATGAGATCGGCGGCGCTCACCGCGGGCACCTCGATCTGCACATCGATCCGGTCCAGCAGCGGACCCGAGATGCGCGCCTGGTATTCGGCCGCACAGCGTGCGCCGCGCTTGCACGTGGTCCCCGTTCCGCCACCGCAGCGGCAGGGGTTCATCGCCGCCACGAGCTGGATGCGCGATGGATACTGGATGCGATGGTTGGCGCGCGCGATGACGGTCTCGCCGGTTTCGAGCGGCTGGCGCAGCGCGTCGAGCACGGCCGGCTGGAACTCCGGGAACTCGTCGAGGAACAGCACGCCGAGATGCGCCAGGCTCACCTCGCCGGGCTTCGGCCGTGTGCCGCCACCGACGAGTGCCGCCATGCTCGCCGAGTGGTGCGGCGTGCGGTAGGGGCGCTGGGTGGCGAGCTTGCCGCCCATGAGTTCGCCGGCGAGGCTGTGCACCATCGAGACCTCGAGCATCTCCTCCGGCGTGAGCGGCGGCAGGATCGATGGCATGCGCGCGGCAAGCATCGACTTGCCCGAGCCCGGTGGCCCGATCATCAGGAGGTTATGCCCGCCCGCGGCGGCGACTTCGAGCGCCCGCTTGGCGCTTTCTTGCCCACGCACATCGGCGAGATCGGGCCTTGGCGTCGAGGTATCCTCGAGTGCCGGCTGCGGCCGCGCCAGAACCTGCTGGCCTTTGAAATGATTGACGAGCGACAGGAGATGCGGCGGCGCGATGATATCGACGTCCTCGCCCGCCCACGCCGCCTCGGGCCCGCACGCCGCGGGGCAGATGAGCCCTTTCCCCATCCCGTTCGCGCCGATCGCCGCCGGCAGCGCACCGGGCACGGCACGGATCGAGCCGTCGAGCGCCAGCTCCCCGATCGCCGCGTAGCCGGCGACGGCATCTGCAGAAAGCGCCTGCATGGCGACCATCATCGCCAGCAGGATCGGCAGATCGAATTGGCTGCCCTCCTTCGGCAGGTCGGCCGGCGCGAGGTTCACCGTGACGTGCTTGAAGGGAAGCCCCAGCCCCACAGCGTGCAGCGCGTTGCGCACCCGCTCGGAGCTTTCCGCGACCGCCTTGTCCGGCAGCCCCACGATGACGAGCGCCGCGCGGCCGGGCGTGATGCGCACCTGCACCTCGACGGGGCGCGCCTCGATGCCGACGAATGCAAGCGTGGAAATCTGCCCGTACATGCCCACCCCACAGGCTCGACCTGAGCCCCTCGGAGGCTAGCGCGGGTGCGCGAGGCAATCAAGAACAATATGAGAACATGCGCCATTGACGGCGGATCAAGCCGCCGTCGACACCGCCCCGGGTAGCGGCCGCACCGCGAGCACGGTGGTGTTGTCCTGGTGCGGATCGCGCATCGCCTCCACCGCACGGATGAGCGCGTTCGCAACGGCTTCCGCGCCGTCGTTGGCGTACGCCGACACGATCCGCTGGATCTCCGTCGGCTCCAGCGTCTGCAGCCCGTCCGAAGCGAGGATGACGTAGTCGCCCTCCTCCAGCGCCAGCGGCCGGCGCGAAACGTCGACGAGGTCGAGCTCGTCACCCGTCACCGCCGAGCGCAGCATGTGCCGCCGCGGATCGTGCTTTGCCTGCTCCGGTGTGATGCGCCCGAGCTCGGCAAGCCGGTCGAGCTCCGGCGCGAGCGAATGGTCCTCGTTCAGGAGCGCGATCTCGCCGCGCCGGTAGAGCAGCAGCGGGCTATCGCCCACGCTCACCCACTCGACGCCCTCGCTCGTGAAAACCGCAGCGACGAGCGTCGTGCCCATGCCCGACAGCATGGGGTTGGCACGCACCTGCGCCGCGATGGAATCGTTCGCGGCGGTGAGCGACTTGATCAGCCGGTCCGACCGCGAGCCATTGAGGCCGGTGTAGGCGGAGATGAAGCTGTCGCACACCATCCGGCTCGCCAGGGCGCCGGCCGTATGCCCGCCCATGCCATCCGCGAGGATGGCGACGAGGCGCGTGGCGTTGGCCGTTGGCGGCACGTCGACGGCGTCTCCGGCCGCCCGATCCTTAGGCGGCCAGAATGCGCTCGAATCTTCCTGGTAATCGCGCGCGCCCTTGGTGGCGCGGGCGGCATGGTCGTATGCCTGCATCAGTCCTTGGCATCGGTCAGCTCGGCCCAGTCGAACTCTGCTCCGCAGAACGGCACGAAAACGAGCTGCGTGCGCCCGATCGTGATCACGTCCATCTGGTTCAGCTCGACAGCAGCCGTTGGGCGCTTGTCGTTGATGGAAACGACGTTGGTCTTAGCGAGGTTCGGCACGAACAGGAAAGATCGTGCCGCCGAATCATAGCGAATGTAAGCCTGCTCTTCGGAGGAAATCGTATCGTCGCCGAAATCCAGCGGAATACGCTGGGTTTGGGCGCGGCCGACCGTGTTGTTTCCCTCGAAAATCGGGCGGAACGAGCCCATGCCCGGCCCGCCGACCACCACCAGCCAGCCGACGACGGGGTCCTGCTCGAACTCGCCGCGCTTCACCTGCACCTTGCCGCGGACGAGCTGCGTGCGCGGTGCGTCGGTCGTTTCCGCTTTCGGGGGACCGCCGCGCACGACGCGCGTCGTCGGGGGCGTGGAGAATTCCATATGGCGGTCGGGCGCCTTGAGCGATGTTTGCCCTTTCACCTCGCGGGCAGCTTCCGCGGCGCTGAGGCCAGCCCCGGCTGGCGCCGGTGCGGCGGCGGGTACGGCCTCCGCCTTCGCGGGCTCGGCTGCGACAGGCTTCGGCGCCTCGATCTTGACGGTGAGCGGCGCCGCGGCGCTCGCGGCCGGCTCCACCGCTGCGTCTGCCGGAGAAGCGGGGCTGCGATGGGTGTCGTCGCGGCTGGCGGCTGCGAGGGCATCCTTGAGTGAGCCGAGGAAGCGGCCCGGCTTTACGCCCTGTTGAGACATCGTGTCCTCCGTTTCGCCTTGGCGTTCTTCTGACATGGAAATCTCCAGTGCCGGCGCGAGCTAAGCCTTCCCGAGCCTGCGCTAGACGGGCTGGGAATCGAACTTCAGTTTCACTTCGCCAATGCCGATGACGTCGCCCGCCGTCAGCCGGCCTTCGGCGACACGGCTACCGTTGACGAGCACACCGTTGCCCTCGTCACCGGAAAGATCGGTGATGAGGACGCTGCCGTCCGTCGTACGCCGCACCACCGCGTGATAGCGGTGCACGGTTTTCTCCTGCAGGCAGATGTCGTTGTCGGCCTCCCGGCCGATGCGAAGCAGGGCGCGCCCGACCACGTGCCGTTCGCCGGAGGCCGTTTCCACCCAGGCTTCGGTCGGCCACACGGCAAGCTCGGTGCGCGCGGTGACGGAGCGCCGCTCGGCACACGGACGCAGCGAAGGTCGCGAGATGCGAACCGTTGATTCGGGTGAGTGTCGCTGGCGACGCAACATCAAGCCCGCGACCGCGAGCGGCGGCAGTGCGAGTAGCGCAGCGAGGACGAGCATCAATGCCGGAGCGCTCGCATAGGTATCCGCGAGCCAGAGGTTGACATCTCCCCAAGCATCGGCGGCGGGAATGGCAATCGTCGAGACGAGGTCGGTTCTCACGGTGCGTCGCGGTTCGGCTGTAGGCGCTGCTGCAACATCTGAAACGTTGCGACCGTCGCAATCGTCAGCGTCCGATGTGGCGACCGCGCCAGTCCCATGGTCTTAGCCTCGCTTCAAATCAAAGTGCAGCCTCGGGCCGCATGAGGGCGAGAACATGGCATTCGCACCCTCTGCTCAGATTTGTTCGCAGCTTCTTCATGCTCAAGCCAGCGCCACATTTGGCGGACATAAGTGTGTCGAAGGCGGTACGTCAAATTGACGAGCGGCGCATCCCATTGCATTGAGCCGATGCACCGACGCCACGGGGAGCTATGACGAATCTTATCGCGCTGCCAAGCGGGACAGAGCTGGTTGGCGATTATCGCATCGAGCGCGTGCTGGGTGCGGGCGGGTTCGGTGTGACCTACCTCGCCGATGAGATCGCACTCGCCCGCATGGTGACGATCAAGGAGTATTTTCCAAGCGACATCGCCGCGCGCGACGGCGGCATCGATGCCGTGCCGCGCTCGCAGGACTGCGCCGGTGACTACCGCTGGGGGCTCGACCGCTTCATCGAGGAAGCGCAGACGCTGGCCAAGTTCGATCACCCGAACATCGTCCGCGTCTATCGCTACTTCCGCGCGAACAAGACCGGCTACATGGTGCTCCACTTCGAGGAGGGCCAGAGCCTCAAGGCGTGGCTGAAGTCGCTCGGGCGCGCCCCGCGGCAGAAAGAGCTCGACGCGATCCTCGGCCCGCTGCTCGATGCCCTGGAGCTGATTCACAAGTCGGATTTTCTCCACCGCGACATCGCGCCGGACAACATCATCATCCGCAAGGCGGGCGATCCGGTCCTCATCGATTTCGGCTCGGCGCGCGGCGAGATCGCCTCCCACACCAAGACCGTCTCCGCGCTCGTAAAGCCGGGTTACAGCCCCTACGAGCAGTATGCCGAGACGAGCCACAAGCAGGGCCCGTGGACCGACATCTACGCCCTTGCAGGCACGCTCTATCACGCCATCACCGGCAAGCGCCCGCCCGACGCGCCCTCGCGCATGGTCAAGGATGATCTGGTGCCCGCGCGCGAGGCCGCGCTCAGCTCCTACCGCGTCGGCTTCCTCAAGGCGATCGACAAGGCGCTGACGCTCGCGGTCGAAGGCCGCCCGCAGTCGATCGCGGCATGGCGCAACGATCTGCTGGCGCCCGACCCGGTGCGCACCAGCTGGCTGAGCCGCACGGGCGGTCGCGCGAAGAACCGCAAGAAGGACGCTCCGGCGGAGCCCGCCGCGGAAGCGTCCGTGACCAAACCCGCTCCGAAGCCGGCGCCTAAGCCCGCCGCAGCCGAAGCTGCCGTTGCGGCGGCCGCGCCCGCGCCGACCGTGGCCATGGCGGCCACCGTGCCGCTGCCCGCGGCATCCTCTCCGCCTCCACCGGACGCGCCCGGTCCGAAAGGTGGCCTTCTCGATTTCCTCGAGGGGCTGCGCAAGAAGCCGCCGGAAAGCGATGGATCGGCCGCAAAGCCGACGCCCGCAAAGGCTTCCGCGCCCGCTCCGGCACCCACCGTGAAGATCGAAACGCCCCCCGCGCCCGCACCGGCCGTCAAGCCTGCGCCGGCCGCCAGGGCCGTGCCCGCACCCAAAAAGAGATCGGAATCGAAAAAGCCGATTCCCAAGGAGCGCGCGCTCGTCGTCGTGAAGGCGCCGGCCCGGCCCCGCCCGCGGCGCCTCAAGGGCAGCCGCCCGAGCCTGCTGCCCATCGTCTTCAAGCTGCTCGTCGGTGTGGGTGTCGCCAGCGCCGCCGTCGCCATGCAGGACCGCTTCCCGCAGTTCGAAAGCCGGGGCTCGGCGGTGACGACCGGCATCACCACGGGCGCGATGAACCCCGCGACCACGGCATCCATCGACCCTGCGAGCCCGTCCGCGCCCGCCCTCGTAACGCCCATCGCCGAGATCGAGGCCCACCGCGGATCGATTTCCGGCGCGGTCTACACGGCCGACGGCCGGCGCATCCTCACCACCGGCGCCGATGGCACCATGAAGCTGTGGGACGCCGCCTACCGCACTCTCGTGCGCACCATCGAGCTCGACGACGGCCCCGCAACCGCCCTGGCCCTCAGCGGCTCGCGCGCCCTGACCGGCCATGCCAATGGCAAGGTCGTGCTGTGGGACATCGACCGCGCGGAAAAGCTCATCACCGTGCAGCGCAACGAGGCGAACATCTGGGCCGTTGCCTTCACCGGCGATCCCGACCGCTTCGCCGCCGCCAGCCACGACTGGAAGATCACGCTCTGGGATGCCCGCCAGTCATCGGCGCCACTGCATGTGCTGGAAGGCCATGAGAACGCCGTGCAATCCCTCGCCTATGCGCCGCAGCAGTTGCAGCTGGCCTCGGGGGGCGCGGATAAAACCGTGCGCCTCTGGAACCTCGACACCCTGACGCTGAAGCGCGCCTACCGCGGCCCGCGCGACTTCATCACGTCGGTCGAGTTCTCGCGCAGCGGCAAGCTGCTCGCTGCCGGAGCGCTCGATGGGCGGATACAAATCTGGTCGGTGATGTCCTCCCGGCGTCTGCGGACGCTCACCGGCCACCGGGGGCGCGTCGCCGACCTCGCCTTCTCCCCCTCGGGAGACGAGCTCGCCTCCGCGGGCGAGGATGGCACGGTGCGCCTCTGGGATCTGAAGCGCGGACGCATCCTGCGTGCTTTGACCGGCCACGTCGGCGGTGCGACCGCTGTCGCCTTCTCACCCGACGGGCGGCACCTGGCCTCCGCGGGCGTCGACGGCCGGGTGCGCCTGTGGTCTCTGCCCCTCGGCATCGTCGCACAGGAATAGCTGCGCCATTTCTTGACGTTATGGCCTCGTTCCCGGTGCGGAGCTTTCCGCCTCTGTGCACAGCTTGTCACGGGAGACGGCCCGTCGCATCGGCTTTTCTCGACGTGAGGGCCGAAGCGCGGCACAATACGTTTGCCTCAGACACAAGAACGCAAAGCGGGTGCCATGGACCTAGATGCTGTTCTGCTGGCACGTATCCAGTTTGCCTTCACGATCTCGTTCCACATCATATTCCCGAGCTTCACGATCGGGCTTGCCGCGTTCATCGCAACGCTGCTGGTGCGATGGCGGCTGACCGGCCGCGAGCACTTGCGACGGCTCGCCCGGTTCTGGACGAAGATATTCGCCGTGTCGTTCGCCATGGGCGTCGTCTCGGGCATCGTGCTCTCCTACCAGATCGGCACCAACTGGAGTAACTTCTCGGTCGTGGTCGGCAACGTGCTGGGGCCGCTGCTCGGCTATGAGGTGCTCACGGCGTTCTTCCTCGAGGCGACCTTCCTCGGCATCCTGCTGTTCGGCTGGAACCGGGTGCCGCCGAACATTCACGTGCTCGCCGCCATCCTGGTGGCGGTCGGCACGTCGCTCTCCGCCTTCTGGATCCTATCGGCTAACAGCTGGATGCAGACGCCCGCCGGCCACGAGGTGCGCAACGGCATCGCCTATCCCGTCGACTGGCTGGCCGTGATCTTCAACCCGAGCTTCCCCTATCGCTTCGCGCATATGTTCACCGCGGCCTATCTCACCACCTCGCTCGTGGTGCTGGCCGTCGGCGCCCGCTACCTCATGAAGGGCCGCTTCCCCGAGGAAGCGAAGACGATGCTTCACATGGGCCTCGGCATGGTGGCGATCCTCGCCCCGCTGCAGGTGCTCATCGGTGATCAGCACGGTCTCAACACGCTCGAGTACCAGCCCGCAAAGGTGGCCGCCATCGAAAGCCACTGGGATGGCTCCAAACCCGGTGCGCTCGTCCTGTTCGCCATTCCGAACGAGAAGGAAGAGCGCAACAACTTCGAGATTGCCATTCCCGGCGCTGCCAGCCTCATCCTCAAGCACAGCACGGACGGGCTGTTCCCCGGCCTGAAGGAGTTTGCGCCCCAAGATCGCCCGCCGGTATTTCCCGTCTTCCTCTCCTTCCGGGTGATGGTCGGCATGGGTGTGCTGATGCTCGCCCTGGGCTTCACCGGCGCGTGGCTGTGGTTCCGTGGCACCCTGTTCCAGACGCGCTGGTATCTCAACCTCGCGCAATATGCCTGGCCGCTGGGCTTCATCGCCATTTTGGCCGGCTGGTACACGACCGAGGTGGGGCGCCAGCCCTGGATCGCGCAAGGCATCCTGCGCACGGCTGATGCCGTATCGCCCGTCTCCTTCGGGGCCGTGCTGACGACGCTGATCCTCTTCATCATCGTCTACGGCATCGTGTTCGCGACGGGCATCTACTACATCAACCGGCTGATCGAATACGGGCCGCGGGGCACCGCTGCCGAAACGGCCGAGGGCTTGCCGTCCCGCCCGCTCACCGCGGCGGAGAAGGCGGCGCACGACGCCATCGAGGGGGCCTGAACCATGGATGCGATCCACTATTGGCTCCCCGTGCTGTGGGCTGCGATCATCGGCGCCGCGGTCGCGCTCTACGTCATTCTCGACGGCTTCGATCTGGGCCTCGGCATCCTCTTCCCGTTCACGCCCGAGGAGGAGCGCCGCGACGTGATGATGAATTCCGTCGCGCCGTTCTGGGATGGCAACGAGACGTGGCTCGTGCTCGGCGGCGGTGGCCTGTTCGTCGCTTTTCCGCTCGCCTACGCGGTGATCATGCCGGCGCTCTATCTGCCGATCATCATCATGCTGCTGGGGCTCATCTTCCGCGGCGTTGCCTTCGAGTTCCGCTGGACGGCGAAACCCAATCACGAGTTTTGGGACAAAGCCTTCGCCTATGGCTCCATCACCGCCGCATTTATGCAGGGCGTCGTGCTGGGCGGCTATCTGCAGGGCATCAATGTGCAGAATAACGCCTTTGCCGGCGGCACGTTCGACTGGTTCGCCCCCTTCCCGCTTTTCACGGGCGCCGCGCTCGTCGTCGGCTATGCCCTGCTCGGCACCACGTGGCTGGTGATGAAGACCGAAGGCGAGCTTGCCGTGAACGCGCGCCGCTGGTCGAAATATCTGCTGCTGGCGGTTCTCGTCATCATGGCCATCGTGAGCCTCTGGACGCCGCTCCTGTTCGAGCGCATCGCCGAGCGCTGGTTCACCTGGCCGAACCTTCTTTATCTGTCGCCCGTGCCGCTCCTCACGGCGCTCGCGGCATTCGCCTGCTGGTATGGCCTCAACAGCGGACGCGAGGTGCTGCCGTTCGTGTCGGCGGTGTCGCTGTTCCTTCTGGGCTTCCTCGGATTGGCGATTTCCAACGTGCCCTATCTCGTGCCCCCGACGCTCACGTTTTGGGATACGGCTGCGGTGCCGGAATCGCAGATCTTCATGCTTATCGGTGTGCTCGTCATGCTGCCGATGATCATCGGCTACACCGTATACGTCTACTGGACGTTCCGCGGGAAAGTGCGCGAGGGCGAAGGCTACCATTGAGCCTTGCGGGGGAGCTGGCGGGCCATGGGCCCGCTATCATCTCGCTGCAAGTTTCGATGACGACGGGTGGTTCGGCGCCCTCGGTGGCGGCGGCGTAGACGTCGTCTCCCATCCAACACCATGTATCGGAGACTGCATGTTCCGCTGGCGCAGACGCAACGATGGATTCGAATGGCGCGAATACGTGCGCACGACGATCCTCGTGCGCCGCAAGCAGCGGCGTGATCGCATCGGGGAAGCCGGCAAAGCCGCTGTCCGCAACGTCAAAGAGGCCGGTCAGCGCGGTGCGGCAGTCGGCGCCGAAAAGGCGATGGCCGTCGGCCGGGCTGCGGCCAGCGCCGGCCAGCACGGGGCGATGATGGGCGCGGTGGGCGCCAAGGCCGTTGGCAAGGGGGCAGCGAGCCTCGGTCAGCGCAGCGCCATGATGGGCGTTGCAGGCCTGCGCGCGGCGGGCCAGCACGCGCTGCACTATGGCC
>Ga0180220_1000169_pt1 | contig 104481 bp, 104 predicted proteins | sample eDN5th37CBELigBY_FD_151335 | JGI IMG/M metagenome (GOLD analysis project Ga0180220, IMG submission 151335) | Enriched backyard soil microbial communities from Emeryville, California, USA - eDNA 5th pass 37_C BE-Lig BY (version 2) (version 2) | ecosystem: Environmental > Terrestrial > Soil >...
CCGTCCCTTCCTCGGCGACGAGGAGGCCGAGCGCGGTCTGGAGCCACCGCTCCTGCCTTTCACCCAAGGTGAACCTGTAGGCCATCTTACCCCTCCGATCCACCACGAGGAAGAGGTTGGAGTGATCGATGACGCCGGTGGCGGGATCCCGCCGGCGCTCGATGCCCATCCGGTCCAGGAGGCGCTCGACGACCTCCGGATCCCCCGTGGCCAGCCGGAACCCGGGCGCCGAGACGCCCTGGGCGGCGGCCATCCTGGCGAGGATCTGCGGCGTGTCCGTCCGCGGATCCAGGGTGACGGCGACCACCGTCACCTCGCCCCGCTGCGCCTCGGGCAACGCCTCCACCGCGCGCCTCGCCTGGCCGAGGATCATCGGGCAGGTGAACGCGCAGGAGGCGTAGACGCCGGTGAGGAGCACCACCCTCCCCTGCAGCGCCTCGAGGGAGACCTCTCTCCCCTCGTGGTCGACCAGCGCGAAGGACGGCGGCTCGTGGGCGGTGCGCAGCCGCTCGGCGGGAAAGGGCAGCTCTCCCCCCGGCGCCTCCTCGGGGGCGAGCGACACCAGGACGGGGATCGCCCCGAGGGTGAGCACGGCCCCGGCCAGCGCATGGGGCAGGAGGCGCCGCGGCGTGGCCAGGACCTCCCGCAGCGGCTTCCAGAACACGACCGCCAGCACGATCCCCAGCACCAGCGGCTCCGAGAGCATCAGCACCAGGTACATCGGCTGGGACTCGCCGGTGGCCGGATCCCAGCCGAAGCACCAGGTCTTGAAGTCCTCTGCGAACCGCCCGAAGGCGTCGTCCGTCACCGGCGCAAATAGCATCCCCACCACGAAGAGCTCGTAGACGAGGATCGCCGCCAGGGCGAAGGCGGCGAACTGCCAGCCGGAGAAGAACTCGACCACCCTCCCCAGCAGCGGGCCCGCGGGAGGGGCGGGATCCGCCCCGCGCGCGGGCCCGGTCCCTCTCACCGCACGTGCCATACGTCGGCCAGGGCCTTCCAGTTGGCGAAGTAGTAGATGGCGAAGGAGGCCAGAAGGACGAGGGTGAGGACCAGGGTGCCGGGGGCGTGGTGATCGTCGGCGTTCTCCTGCTGCTGGCGCCGGATGTCTTCGACGGGCTTCATGGTCGTTCCTTTCGCTACCAGGGCGTCATGGGGCGATCCTCGATCCGCTTGCCGAGGAAGACCGCCCACACCGTGAGGAGGATGAAGGCGAGGAGGCCGATGAAGGCGACGACGCCGCCCACGCCCATCACGCCGAGCATCAGGTGGGCGCCGGCGTCGAAGCCGGCGGAGAACTGGGCGCCGGTGAACTCGATGTCCCAGTGCCGGCGGGGGACGCCGTAGGAGCCCGCGAACGACATGCCCATGGACAGGAGGAGGATCCCCCCGCCGAAGAGGTAGGGCTGCAGCCTCGCGAGCCAGCGCATCGGGTACTCGCGGCGGAAGATCAGGGGCACCACGTAGTAGGCGAGGCCCATGAAGGCGAGGCTGGTGCCGCCCACCACCGTGGCGTGGAAGTGGCCGGGGATGCGCAGGGTGTTGTGGGCGATGATGTTGATCTGCTGGGTGCCCAGCGTCACGCCGGTGATGCCGCCGATGAAGCCGAAGATGAGCAGCGACAGGAAGAAGGCGGAGAAGCCCGGGTTCTTCCAGGGCGCCTTGGCGAGCCAGCCGAAGAGCCCCTTGGTGTGGCCCTTCTTGCGCAGCGCCACCTCGATGGACGCCGGCACGGTGAACCCGTGGATCAGCGAGGCGAGGACCGCGAGGTACATCGCGTAGGAGGTGTTCCAGATCTTCCAGCTCGCCCCCACGCCGGGATCCACCAGGATGTGGTGGGCGGAGGCGAGGTTGATGAAGAGGATGTAGAGGACGAAGGCGCCCCTGCACACCGCCTGGTTGAGCGGCTTCGCACCCACGGTGAGGGTGCCGAGGAGGTACCAGACCGACACCATGGCGGTGACGTTGATCTGCTGGCTCTGGTGCCCGAGGCCCCACCACATGATCCGGTACCAGCCGGCATCCGGCGCCTCGTTGAGCCCGAGCGACCAGGTGAACGCCGGGATGAGCGCGATGGCGCCGTGGAGGATCGTCACCACGGCGATGATCGCGGCGGCGGTGGCGCCGAAGGTGACCAGGGGCACCGAGCCCTCGTAGGTCCGGTCCCGCTTTGCGACGTAGAGGGTAGCGAAGAAGTCCACCACCCCGAGGAGCGCTCCGACCGCGAACGCCAGGATGCCGCCGTAGAAGGCCGGGTGGGCGCGCAGGGGCACGTACGATGTCATCAGCACGTCCGCCTGCTGCGAGAAGAAGATCGCCCAGTTGGTGACGAGCGCCCCGACGGCCATCAGCCCGAACGACGCGACCGCCAACCCCTTCGACGCGAGCCGGGAGCCGAGGAGGCTCGTGGACGCGAAGTAGAGGATCCCGATCTCCATGAAGATGATCCAGAAGATCAGCATGTTCAGGCCGTGGGCCGTGAGGATCCGGTAGTACCAGACCGAATCGAGGAGGTGGACCGCGGGCCAGCGCGTGAGCGCGAGGAGCAGCGCGCAGATCGCGCCGACCAGGAGGAAGACCACGGCGGCGACCGCGTTCAAGCGGATGAACCGCTCCGCGATGGAGCACACGGGGAGTCCCGTGGTCTCACACGTTCTCACCATGCCCGGCGCGTGGTTGCGCCTGGGCGCCGGCGTGTCGACGGGGATGGAGCCGGGGGTGGCTCCGATGCTGACGGTAGACATGTGCGTCCTCGCTCTCAATCGACCAGGATCTTCCCGGTCATGGCGTGGTGGGCGATCCCGCAGAACTCGTTGCAGACGATGGTGAACTCGCCCTTCGACGTCGGCGTCACGGTGAGCACGTGGTCGTAGCCGGGGAGCACCTGGAAGTTCATGTTCATCGGCAGCAGCGAGAAGCCGTGCTGCAGATCCGTCGACGACACGTGGATCCGGTAGGACTGCCCCTCCTTCAGCTTGAGGATCGGGTGCCACCGCCACATCGAGGCCTGCAGGTACACGTCGCTGCCGGGGGGCGGCTCCACGATGGGGACGCCCTTCTCCTCGCCCACCTGGTACGCGGCGACGAAGCGGTTCACCCGCTCCATGAAGGCGGTCGCGGAGACGCGGTACGACTCGCCGGTGCTGTTCTGCTTCCCCTTGAAGTGCCAGTACGGCATGGCCAGCGAGAGGATCACGCACCACGCGAGGGCGAGGCCGATCCACAGCCGCTCGCCGCCGGTGGGGGCGCGGAGCCAACCTTCTTCCGGTACGTGGATGCTCATGTCGATCCCCTCAGGGCAGGGTGGCGGGGGCGACGGAGGCGAGCTCCAGCCATCCCCACACGGTGTAGGAGAGGAAGGGGACGAGGACGCCCAGGGCGAGCAGCAGCCAGGGGTTGTCCATCAGCTTCTGGATGGGGTGCTTCCGGTCTCGGGGATCCATGCTTCGCTCCTGCCAGCCGCCTCCCGCACCGCGGCCCGGCGCCAGGAGACGAGGAAGACGGTGAGAAAGGCGATGCCGCCGGCCGCGGCGACGAGGCCGCCCGCCCCCATCACCGCGAGGCCGATCGACTCGGGCAGCGACCGCTCCAACTGCTCGGCGCCATAGACCTTGCGGCTCATCCCGAAGAGGCCGGCGATCCCGAAGCCCAGGGCGAAGATCGCCTGGCCCGCGCCGAAGACGGCGGGCTGCACCCGGGCGAGGCCGGGCCACGCGATCCGGATCCCCAGCCGCTCCAGGATCGGGTACGCCGCCGCCATGAACGAGGCCGTCACCGCGCCGATGGCGGCGTGGTAGTGGGCGGGCACCATGGTGTTCGAGCCGCGGATCATCGCGCCCAGGGCGAAGCCCAGGAGCGTGAGGGCGGCGCTGGTGACGAAGCCGACGACCCTGCCGTCCGAGAGGCGCGCCCGAGACCGCACCGCCGCCGCCGCGCAGGCGAACATCACCACCAGCGTCGCCGGGAAGATCCCCCACTGCATCAGCCGGGTGAAGCCGATCCGATACCAGGGCGACGCGGGCCCCTGCAGGGCGAGGAGCGGCGCGCCGAGAGCGGGGAGGAGCAGGGCGCCGAAGAGGAGGGAGGCGGCGCGGCGGGAGAGGATCTCCCTCTTCGCGACCGGCTGGAGGAGGAGGAGCCAGGCGCCGCACATGGCGGCGACGCTCGCCACCTGCAGCACGTGGCCGCCACCCCAGAAGAGGTTCTCGTAGTAGGCCTCGGGGGAGAGCCGCCGCGAGGTCGAGACCCACGATCCCGCGAAGCAGAGCAGCGCGGCGAAGACCGCGAGGGCGGCGGTGCGCAGGGCGACGCGGGCGGCGTCGGGGAGGTCGACGACGCCGTGCGGCGCCTCGGCCCGGGGGAGGAGCCGGCGATCCGCGAAGGCGAGGACGACGCCGAAGGCGAATGTGCCCAGGCCCGCGAGGAAGAGCGGGTGATCGATCACCGGCACGTAGTTGGCGAGGATCGGTTGGGAGCCGCCGGTGCCCGCCGACACCACCAGCAGCATCACCCCGGCGAGGCCGAAGGCGGGCGAGATGCGGGCGCCCGGACCCGGCGCGCGCCGGGCCGGCACCAGCGCGAAGAGCGCGGCGACGCAGGCATAGATCCAGACCAGGAGGGCGAGGTCGACGTGGACCACCAGGCCCCGCCGGAAGAAGAGCGGGTCTTGGACGAGGGCGTCCAGGAAGGGGGTGCGGGCGGCGGCGAGCAGCAGCGCCAGCAGGCCGGAGAGCAGCAGGCTGGACGCGGCCAGGATCAGCCAGCGGCGCGCAAGATCACGGGCATGGAGGTGGGGGGTGGCGGGCGCGGCGCGTGGCGGGTCGACTCGCACGCCGCGGAGGATGGAGTGTTCTCGTCGCGACGGATATGACGCCGGTCATGCGGCGCTTCGCGGGCGCGGCCGACCGGTGATCGCAGCCCGCCTGCCGCAGCTCCCCCGACGGAGCGGGCTCCCCTCTGGGCCGGGCGAGCGGGGCGGGAGGCGGCGTGACCGCGTGGTCGGAAGGCGAACGTGCGCGAGGCGCCGTCAGCTCCCGGCGGCGGCGTCGAAGGCGGCGATCACCTCCGGCGGCGCCTGCACCAGCTCGATGAGCACGCCCTCTCCGCAGAGCGGCGACGCCTCGCTGCCCTTGGGGTGGATGAAGCAGACGTCGTGGCCCGCCGCGCCCTTGCGGATGCCGCCGGGCGTGAACCGCATGCCCTGCGCCTCCAGCTCGGCCACCGCCGCGTGCAGGTCGTCCACCCAGAGGCCGACGTGGTTCAGCGCCGGCTCGTCCACCCTCGGTTTCTTGTCGGGATCGATCGGCTGCATCAGGTCGACCTCGACGCGGAAGGGGCCCGTGCCGAGGACGGTGATGTCCTCGTCCACGTTCTCCCGCTCGCTGCGGTATGTCCCGGCGGGCTCGAGGCCCAGGACGTCCACCCAGAGGCGGCGCAGCCGCGCCTTGTCCTTCCCGCCCACGGCGATCTGCTGCAGGCCCAGCACGCGAAACTTTCTGCCCATGCGCCGCAGCCTTCCACGCGGGATCCGGGGAGGCAAGCACCGCCTCGCATCGATGAGTTTTCTCTCATCGACCTCTGGGGATTCGCCGCCGGCGGGGGCGGTAGCGTCCCGGGCATGAAGCTCGCGCTCCCCCTCGCGATCGCCCTCGGCGCCGCCGGCGCGGCGGCCCAGGTACCCACCGATCCACACCACCCCGGCGCCACCAGGCGCCCGATCTCCTTCGCCGAGGCGATGGCGCTCGCGGATCGCGCGCCCTCCGTCCAGGCGGCGCGGCAGGCGGCAAGCGCCCAGCGCGCTGCGGGTGCCTCCATTCCCGGTCTGGGCAACCCGGAGGTGGTCGTCTCCCCGGGCGTCCGCACCACGGGCCCGGAGCGCGGCCTCGCCGCGGAGGTCACCGTGGTGCAGCCGATCCCCCTCACCGGCGTGGGAGGGGCGAGGCGGGCCGCCGCCGAGGCGGAGGCGAAGGCGCTGGATCGGGAGGCGAACGCGTTCTCCCTCGGCATCCGCCTGGACGCCGCCACCGGCTTCTGCGCGCTGTGGGGCTCGTCGAGGTCCCTCCGGGATCTGGCAGAGGAGGTCGAGCTCGCCCGCGAGCTCGTCGCCCGCCTGGAGGAGGGCACCGCCGCCGGATCGCATACCAGCGCGGACGTGGCGGAGGCCCGCCTCTACCTGGCCGAGGCGCGGCACGCCCTCGTGGCGCAGGAGGGCGAAGTCCACGATCTGGGCCTGGAGCTGGCGGCCCGGCTCGAGCTCCGGGAGCCGAGCGCGCTCGTCGCCTCCGGCGAGCTCCCGGCCCCCGCGCTCCCGCGCGAGGGTGCGCTCGACGCGGTGCTGGCGGCGATCGATCGGGTCCCGGAGGTCGCGCTGCGCTCGATGCAGGCCGCGGCGGCGAAGGCCCGCGCCAGGGAGCTCGCCGCCGAGGCGATCCCGCGGCTCGGCGTGGGCGCGGCCTACCGCCAGGATGGGCCCGGGGATCGCGCCTGGTACGCGGTGCTCGCGTTGGAGCTGCCGCTCTTCGAGCGGAGCCAGCGAGATCGCGGCCAGGCGGCCGCCGCCGCCCGCTCCCTCGAGGGCGAGGCGGAGACCGCGGCCTCCCGCGCCAGGGCCCTCGCGGTCGGCTTCCAGCACGAGGTCGAGCACACCGCCGAGGCGCTCGAGGTGATCGAGGGCGAGATGCTGCCGCCCGCCCTGGAGTCGGTGCGGCTGCGCGAGCTGGAGCTCTCGCTGGGCGAGGGGACCGTCGTCGACCTGCTCCGCGCCCGGCAGGCGCTCGCGCGGGTGAAGGCGCGCCTCGTCGGCGCCCGGGCCGACGCCGCCGCCGCGCAGGCCCGCCTCGCCCTGCTCCTGGAGACCTCCGGCTGGAACGAAGGATCGACGCGATGACGACCCGCACCCTCCTCCTCCTCTCCCTTCCCCTCCTCGGCGCCTGCACGCAGCGGGAGGAGCCGCGCCTCGCGCTGGAGAGGCCGCACGCGGTGTCGAGCGCGCCGAGCCCATGGGTGAAGGTCCGATCGCCCGCGGGGATCCCGCTCCTGGAGGCGCCCGCGAGGAGCGTGGGGCCGCCGGACGCGGAGGCGCCGCTCTCGCCGCCCTTCGCTGCCCGCGTGGGCCAGGTCCACGTCCGCGTGGGCGATCGCGTGGAGCGCGACGCGCCCCTCGTCGACGTGGTGATGCCGGAGGTGGTCGGCGCCGCCGGGCGCCTCGCGGCGGCGCAGATCCGCATCGACGCCCAAGCCCGGCGCAAGGCCCAGCTCGACGCCCTCGCCAAGCACGGCCTCGCCCGCCTCGCCGATCGGGCCGAGGCGGAAGGCGCGCTCGGCGAGGCCCGGGCGGAGCATCTCGTGGCCTCGTCGATCCTCGGTGCCGCCGGGCTCTCGCCCAAGGACGCCTCGCGCCTCGTCGAAGGCGGCGGCGTGGTCACCTTGCGCAGCCCCATCGCGGGCGTCGTCGTCTCCGTGGACGCCCCCATCGGCTCGATCCGGGAGGCGGGCGGCGCGCCCCTCGTGCGCGTCGCCGGGACGGGGCCGGGCCGGGTGGTGGCCCGCGCCCAGGCGCTGCCGCCGGAGGACGCCACCCTCTCGTTCGTCTCCGGCCGCGACGAGCCCGTCCCCCTCGCGCTCCTCACCGCCTCTCCGCTGGTCGATCCGCACGACGGCACCCGCGAGCTCTTCCTGGAGCCGGCCCGCCCGATCCCGCCGGGCGTTTCGGGCGTCCTCCGGATCTCCCTGCCCGAGGGGAGCCGGGGGGCGGTGGCCGTCCCCGCCCTCGCCGTCTTCCTGGAGGAGGGCGAGGCCTTCGTCTTCCGCCGCGAGGGCGACGAGGCCCGCGAGGTGCCGGTGCAGGTGCTGGCCTCCTCCGGGACCGACGCCCTCGTCCGCGGCGAGCTCTCCGTGGAAGACGAGGTCGCCGCGGACGCCATCCACTTCGGTGCCGGCAAGCCCGAGGAAGGCGGAGGCCACCACTGATGGGCCCCGCCAAGCCCTCCGCGATCGAGCGGATCGTCCAGGCCTCCGTGGCCCACCGCGGCGCGGTGCTCGCCGCGGCCGGCGCCCTCCTCGTCGTCCTCGCCGTGGTGGCGTCGCGGCTCTCCTTCGACGCGCTCCCCGACGTCACCCCCAACCAGGTCCAGATCCTCACCCGCGCGCCGGGGCTCACGCCGGGCGAGGTGGAGCGGCTCGTCACCCGGCCGATCGAGGCCGCCCTGGGCGGCGTGCCCGGCCTCGTCCACCAGCGCAGCACCTCCCGGCCCGGCCTCTCCGCGATCACCGCCACCTTCGAGGACGCGATGGATCCCTACCGCGCCCGGCAGGTGGTGGCGGAGCGGATGCGCGGCGTCACCGTCCCGGAAGGGATCGAGGCCCCGGAGCTCGGCCCCCTCACCGGCGGCCTCGGCGAGATTTTCCAGTTCACCCTCTCCTCCCCCTCGCGGACCCCCACCGAGCTACTCGAGATCGCGGAGCTGCGGGTCGGCCCCGTGCTCCGCGCGGTCCCGGGGGTGGTGGAGGTGAACACTTGGGGTGGAGAGGCGCGCACCCTGTCGGTGGAGGCCGATCCAAGCCGCCTCTCCGCCCGCGGCCTCTCGCTCGCCGACCTCGCGGAGGCCCTGCGCCGGGCCTCCGGCAGCGCCGCCGGCGAGAGCGTCCCCGCCGGCGGCGGGCAGGCGCTCCTGCGCGGCATCGCGCGCCCCGCGGACCCCTCCGCCCTGGGCGCGGCCATCGTGCGATCGGAGCCCTCCGGCGAGATCCTCCGCGTCTCGGACGTGGCCACGATCGGCTGGGGGAGCCTTCCCAGGCTCGGCGCCGCCACCGCCGACGGCGGCGGCGAGCTCGTCTACGTGATGGCGCTGATGCTGCGGGACGAGAACGCCCTCGCGGTGATGGATCGGATCCACGGCGTGATCCCGGACCTGCGCCGGGCGGTCCCCGACGACGTGCGCATCCGCCTCGTCTACGACCGCAGCGACCTCGTCCACGCCACGCTGAAGACGGTGGGGAAGAACCTCGCCGATGGCGGCCTCCTCGTCGTCGTCATCCTCTTCGCCATGCTGGGGAGCCTGCGGGCGGGCCTACTGGTCGCGGCGGCGATCCCCTTCTCCATGCTCTTCGCCGCGGCGGGCATGGTCCTCCTCGGCATCCCGGGGAACCTGATGAGCCTCGGCGCCATCGACTTCGGCCTGGTGGTCGACGGCGCCGTGGTGATGGTCGAGGCGATCTTCCACGCCCTCGATCCGAGGCGGCGGCCGGAGCGGGCCGCCCTCGACCTGGACGGCGAGGCGAGGCGCGCGTTCGTGGGCTCCACCGCCCGCTCGGTCGCGCGGCCGGTCTTCTTCTCCGTGATGGTGATCCTCCTGGTGTACCTGCCGATCGTCTCCCTCACCGGCGTGGACGGGAAGATGTTCCGGCCCATGGCGCTCACCATGGTCTTCGCCCTCGCGGGCTCGCTGCTGTACGCGCTCACGGTGGTCCCCGCCCTGGCGAGCAAGCTGCTGCGGCCGAAGGACGTCCCCGCCGTGGATCCGCTCCTCCTCCGGATCACCGATCGGCTGTACGGGGCCTCGCTCCAGCGGGTGACCACCCGCCCCGTCGCCGTCGCCGTCGCCGCGGCGGCGATCCTCGTCGCCGGCGCGCTGGCCTTCTCGTCGCTGGGGACCGAGTTCATCCCCCAGCTCGACGAGGGCGACCTCGTGGTGCAGACCACCCGCTCCTCCGACATCTCCATCGACTCCGCGGTCCGGGACGCGGGGCGCCTGGAGCGGACGCTGCTGGCCGCCGCCCCCGAGGTCCTCCACGTCTCGTCGCGGATCGGCAGCCCCGTCGTCGCCACCGACACCATGGGGATCGATCAGGCCGACGTCTTCATCGAGCTCGCCCCTCGGGAGCGGTGGCGCCCCGGCCTCACCCGGGACGCGCTCATCGAGGAGCTCGAGGAGGCGATCGCCAGGGAGGATCCCGCCAGCGACTTCGCCTTCACCCAGCCCATCCAGATGCGCTTCAACGAGCTGGTCGGCGGCGAGGTGTCGGACGTCTCCCTGTCGATCTACGGCGAGGACCTCGACGAGCTGCGCCGCCTCGCCGACGAGGCGCGGGACGCCATCGCCCAGGTGCGGGGCGCCGCCGACGTCCGCGTCACCACGCCCCCCGACGTCGCCCTGGTCGAGGTGGAGCCCCGCCCGATCGCCGCGGCGCAGGCGGGCCTCTTTGCCGGCGACGTCCTCGACGCGGTGAGCGCGGTGCGGGTGGGGATCCCGGTGGGCGCCACCTGGGTGGGCGTCAAGGAGATCCCGATCGTCTTGCGCCTCGGCGCCGGGACCAGCGCGTTCGCCCTCGCCGATCTTCCAGTGGTGGGGCCGGGCGGGCGGCTCACCCCGCTGCACCGGGTGGCGGAGGTGAAAACCACCAAGACCCCCAGCGTGATCGGCCACGAGGGCGCGCAGCGCCGGTTCGTGGTGGGCTTCAACGTGCGGGGCGCCTCGCTCGGCGAGGTGGCCGCCGCGGCGAGGGAGGCGGTCGAGCCGAGGCTCGCGGCGGCCGACGGGATCCGGTGGGCGTGGGGCGGCCAGATCGAGAACCTCCGGGAGGCGCGGGGCCGCCTCGCCGTCGTGATCCCGGTGGTGCTCCTCCTGATCTTCGGCCTCCTCGTCTCCACCTTCCACCGCCTGCGGCCCGCGGCGATCCTCCTCGTCCAGGTTCCCTTCGCCTCGGTGGGCGGCACCTTCGCCCTCTGGATCCGGGACATGCCCGTGTCGATTTCGGCCATCATCGGCTTCATCGCCCTCTCCGGGATCGCGGTGCTCAACGGCGTGGTGCTCATGCACCGCCTCCTCCGCCTCGAGCAGAAGGGCATGGAGCCCGCGGACGCCGCCCGGGAGGCGGCGCTGTCGCGATCCCGCCCCGTGCTGATGACGGCCCTCGTCGCCGCGCTGGGCTTCGTGCCGATGATGCTCGCCACCGGCGTCGGCGCGGAGGTGCAGCGCCCCCTGGCCACCGTGGTGGTGGGCGGCATCGTCACCTCGACGCTCCTCACCCTCTTCGTCCTCCCGACGCTCTATCCTTGGCTCTCGCCGGGACGACGGGGCGACGCCCGGGCGTTGGAGCGTGCGGATTGAGGAGGTTCGGATGCGGTTGCTCGTGGTCGAGGACGAGGAGAAGCTCGCGAACCTGCTCGCCAGGGGGCTGAAGGAGGAGGGGCACGCGGTCGACGTCTGCCACGACGGGGACGAGGCCGCCGAGCAGGCCCTCGCCGTCCCCTACGACGCGATCGTCCTCGACTGGTCGCTCCCGGGGCGGGACGGCATCCAGCTCCTGCGCCACTGGCGGGAGCGCGGGATGCGCACGCCGGTGCTCATGCTCACGGCCCGGGGCACCGTCGGCGAGAAGGTCACCTCCCTGCGCGCCGGCGCCGACGATCACCTGGTCAAGCCCTTCGCCTTCGAGGAGCTCCTCGCCCGGATCGACGCGCTCCACCGCCGCGGTGGCGCCGCCGTCGGCGATCTGCCGCTCGGCAAGGCCCGCCTCGATCGAGGCAGGCGCGCCATCGTCGCGGGCGATCGCGCCGAGGCGCTGACCGCGCGGGAGTTCGCTCTGCTCGACGAGCTCGCCTCCCGCAAGTCCGAGGTCCTCACCCGGACCCACCTGCTCACCAAGGTGTGGGGCCTCGACTTCGACGGCGCCCCCAACGTGGTGGACGTCTACGTGGGCTATCTGCGCCAGAAGCTGCGGGCGGCGGGCCTGGACGACGTCCGCATCGAGGCGGTGCGCGGGGTCGGCTACCGCCTCGCGGAGGGGCCCGCGTGAAGCTCGTCACCCGCCTCTGGATCTTCGGCGCCCTCGTCCCCGCCCTGGGCACCGCCGCCGCGTTCCTCCTCGCGGGCGAGAGCTTCCGGCACTCGCTGCACCAGGCCCTCGACGAGGCCCTCCTCGCCCAGGCGACCTCCGAGGCGATCAGCCTCTTCGACTCGCCGGACGGCGAGGTCCACCTGCACATGGAGATCTCGCCGCTCCTCGAGCAGGCCCTCCCCTTCGCTCCCGTGGCGAGCGTCTACGGCCCCGACGGCCGGCTCGTGCTGGTCTTCCCGAAGGACGATCGCGTCCCCGCCACGCTGCACCCCGCCGCCGCGATCGAGCACCCCGTGCTCCGCACCGATCGGGAGGCGAACGTGCGGGAGCTGGTGGTGACGCTGGTGCACCCCCGGGAGCGCAGGCCCTACACCCTGCGGCTGGCGGCGAGCTTCGCGGGCATCGACGCCACCATGCGGCGCTTCCACGTGGCGGCGACGCTCCTCACCGCCGGGTTCGCGATCGTCCTCGGCGGCTTCCAGGCGGTGCGCGCCCGGGCCCTCGCCCGGCGGATCTCCAACCTCGCCGCCCACGTCGGCCGCCTGGCCCGGGGCGAGCTCGATCGCCTCCCTTCGGAGGACGACGTCGGCGACGAGATCTCCGGCCTCCGGGACGCGATCGCCGACGCCACCCTCGAGCTCGAGGGGAGCCGCAGGGCCCGCGAGCGCCTCCTCGCCGACGCGGCCCACGAGCTGCGCACGCCCCTCGCCGCCATGCGGGTCTCCCTCGACCTCGCCCTGCGCCGGGAGCGCAGCCGCGAGGAGCTGGAGGAGTCCCTGCGCGAGACCCGGGACGAGGTGGACCGGCTCGCCGCGCTGTCCACCCGCCTCCTCGATCTCGCCGCCGTGCGCGGCGCGCCGCTGGCGGCAGAGCCCGTGGACCTGCGCGAGATCGCCGCGGCCTCCGCCTCCTCCTTCGCCGCCCTGGCCGCGTCGCGGGGGGTCGCGCTGCGCGTCGGCGGCGACCCGGCCCCCGCCACCGGCGACGCCGGCGCGCTGCGGCAGGCGGTCGACAACGTCCTCCACAACGCGATCACCCACACCACGCCGGGCGGCGCCGTCGCCGTGGACGCCGGTCGCGCCGGCGGCCGATCCCGGCTCGTCGTGGACGACGAGGGCCCGGGGCTCGCCCCGGAGGAGCGGGAGTCCGCCTTCGAGCCGTTCCACCGATCGTCGCCCCGGCGAGAGGGCGTGGGCCTGGGGCTCACCGTGGTCCGCGAGATCGCCGGCCGGCACCGGGGCAGCGCCCGCTTCGTCGATCCGCCGTCGGGGCGGGGCGCGCGGTTCGTCCTGGAGCTCCCCGCGGCCTGATCCGACAGCGGCCGGCGCCTCCTTCCCGCGCCGGCCCGCGGGCCGGCGGCCGAACGCGCGTGCTGCTGGCGCCGGCCCCCGGGCGTGCCGACCTTGGCGGGAGGAGGAGGATCCCATGGATGCGCTCGAGCTCCTGAAGTCCCAGCATCGCCAGGTGGAGCAGCTCTTCTCGAAGATCGAGGGCTCGGAAGGGGAGGAGATGGCGGCGCACTTCTTCCAGCTCGCCGACGCCTTCCTCGTCCACTCCCACATCGAGGAGGAGATCTTCTACCCGGCCGCCTTCGAGGAGCGCACCGAGGACGAGCTCCGCGAGGCGGTGGAGGAGCACCTCCAGGCCAAGCGGATCATCGCCGACATGCTGGACCTCGACTGGTCCGACGAGCAGTGGATCGCCAAGTGCGCGGTGCTGAAGGAGGACATCCGGCACCACGTGGCGGAGGAGGAGAACACCCTCTTCCCGATGGTCCAGAAGAGCATGACGAAGAAGCGACTCGCCGAGCTCGGCGGGCGGATGAGCGAGCGGGCCCGGGAGCTCAAGGCCGAGGGGGAGCCCCGGCGCCTGGTCTTCGACGAGACCGAGGAGGCGGTGCCTCCCGCCTGATCCCCGCCGCGAGGCGTTGTGTTAGAGAGGGCGCGGTGGACTTCCCCGCGATCCTCCTCCTCGCCTGCGGGCTCGCCATGGACGCCGCCGCCGTCTCCGCCTCCCGCGGTATGGCGGCGTCGCGGATCCGGATCCGGCACGCCGTCCTGGTCGCGACCTTCTTCGGCGGCTTCCAGGCCCTGATGCCGCTCGTCGGCTGGCTTGCCGGGAGCCGCGTGGGCCCGCTCCTGGGCGGCTGGGATCGGTGGATCGCCTTCGTGCTCCTGGCCGGCATCGGCGCGAAGATGCTGTGGGAGGCGCACTCCCCCGAGGAGGTGCCCGACCCCGGCCACGACGAGAAGCTCTTCGGCCTGCGGGTGATGTTCCTCCTCGCCGTCGCCACCAGCATCGACGCCCTCGCCGCGGGGTTCACGCTCCCCCTCCTCGGCGCGCCGCTGCTCCCCTCGATCGTCACCATCGGCGTGGTGACCGCCGTCTTGAGCGTCGCCGGCCTGGTCGCCGGCCGGCGCTTCGGCGCGCTGCTGGGGCGGCGCCTGGACGCGGCCGGAGGCGTGGTCCTCGTCGGCCTCGCCATCAAGAGCCTGATCTCGTGATGAGGGCCCTCACGATCGCCTGCACCCTTGCGCTCGCGCTCGCTCTCGCTTGCCGGCCCCCGCGCGGCCGAGGCCGATGCGATCGAGGCGCCGAACCGCGTCGCCTTCGGCGGCGGCTGGACCATCGGCGATCCGGAGGAGCACGGCTTCGACGCGGCGAGGCTGCAGCGGGCCTACCGCCTCTTCTTCTCGGAGGACGAGCTCGTCCCGGCGATCTCGCTCCTCGTGATCCGCGGCGGGGTCCTGGTCGCCGAGGGGTACGCCCGCGATCTCGACGACGTGCACCGCAAGGGCGCGATCATGTCGGCGACGCGAAGCTCGGCCTCCTCGCGCTGCGAGAGGGGCGATGGGGCGGGCGCCTGGATGCTCGCGTCCACCACCGCCCGCGTCTTCCCCTCGGGCCTGAGCGAGGAGGCCGGCCTGGGATACGGCTTCTACTGGTGGGTGCGCCCCGACGTCCGCGCGTTCTTCGCGTGGGGGCATGGAGGCCAGTACCTGTACGCGGTGCCGGAGGACGACCTCCTCGTCGTCCTCACCGCGGAGCCGGACACCACCGTCGACGGCGGAGACATCCGGCCGCCCGCCTTCTTCGCCCTGGCCGACCTCGTCTCCGCGGCGCTGCGCTGAACGTCCTGGCGGGGACGCTGGGGCTGCAGCCGGGGGGCGGGGGGCCGCTCGCGGCCGGGGTTGCCTCCGCGTGGGGAGGTGCCACGTTCTCCCAGAGGAGATCACGTCCATGGCACTCGACATCTCGAAGGAGAGGGGCGTGCCCCTCGACCGGCAGAGGTTCACCTGGCGGGAGATGGCCGGCCCGCCCTTCAGCAAGCTCAACGACGACGCCTTCACCCGGGTCCGCGCCATCCTGATGAACGGGATCGAGGCGGAGGCGATCCGGTTCTCCCACTCCGCGGCCCGGATGAACCGGGACCTCCAGCGCCCGCTGGCGGCGGTGCGGCGGGCGGAGCAGCACCAGCAGACCATGGTCAACTGGCTGAACCCGCCCGACCAGTCGCCCCTCGAGACCACCCTCGGCTTCGAGCAGGTGGCCATCGAGGTGACCGCGTGCGTGGCGCAGTCGGAGCCCGATCCCTACCTCGCCCAGGTGTACCGCTTCGGCATGCTCGAGGACTTCGACCACCTCTACCGGTACTCGGCGCTCATGGATCGGGTGGAGGGGCGCGACGCCAACGACATCCTCCAGAGCTACACCGACATCCGCGCGGGGCGGCCCACCGTCGTCGAGCACCGGCACCCGGAGGACGAGCTGCGCAACCCCTACGATCGCACCAAGGCGGCGCCGCTCACCAAGCTCAACGCCACCACGATCATGGCGGCGGAGAACCAGGTCCACACCTACTACATGAACATCGGGCCCACCTACCCGGATCCGATCGGACGCATGCTCTACGCGGAGATCGCCTCCATCGAGGAGCAGCACGTCACCCAGTACGAGTCGATCATCGATCCCGAGGAGACCTGGCTGGAGAAGTGGCTGATGCACGAGGCCACCGAGGTCTACAACTACTGGAGCTGCGTGCAGGGGGAGACCAACCCGCGGATCAAGGCGATCTGGGAGCGGTTCCTGGACTACGAGCTCGGGCACCTGCACTTCGTGATGGAGCTGATGAAGCGGGTGGAGAAGCGGGATCCGATGACCCTCCTGCCGGCGACCCTCCCGGAGCCGATCCGCTTCGAGAGCCAGCGGGACTTCATCCGCCAGACCCTCGCCGGCGAGGTCGACCTGCGCGCGGTGGGGACGCAGTTCACCACCGGCCCGGAGAGCCAGGCCACGCTGCGCTACCGCGAGCAGCTCAACTCCGAGGGCTCGCCGTCCGAGATGATCGCCGAGGGGTATCGCTGGGCGCCGGGGACGGAGCTCGCCGATCGAGTGGAGTTCGAGCGCACCGAAGGGAGGATCCAGTGACCCACAAGCCGACCGACATCGGGATGAACCGCACGGGCACCGCCACCTCGCCCATGCTCACCCGGAAGACGATGGAGGGCGCCGTCGACTCGATGCCGCAGCGGTCGTTCGAGGCGTCCACCGCGGAGTCCATGCGGGTCGACATCTGCGGCAGGGCCGAGCCGGTGGGGACCATGCCGCCGCCCTCCTCGCTGAAGGTCGCGGCGGCGACGCTGATGCAGCGGCTCCAGGGCAAGAACGCCAACGTGCTCCTCGATCTCCTCGGCCAGCGGCTGGCCTTCGAGCGGACCGGCGTCCGCCTCTACGAGGCGCTGCTCCGCAAGTACGACGCCGCCTCCATCCACGAGGAGGGCTTCTCCCGCGAGGACCTCGAGCGCATCCGGGACGAGGAGCTGGAGCACTTCGGCCTCCTCGTGGAGTCGCTCGAGCAGCTCGGCGCCGATCCCACCGTGATGACGCCGTCGGCCGACGTGGCCGGCGTGGCGTCCTCGGGGATCCTCCACGTCCTCGCCGATCCCCGCACCACCTTCACCGAATGCCTCGACGCGATCCTGATCGCCGAGCTCGCGGACAACGCGGCGTGGCTGACCCTGGCGGACCTCGCCTCGCGGGTGGGCCTCGACGAGATGGCCGCGCGCTTCCGCACCGCGCTGAGCCAGGAGGAGGAGCACCTGGCCAAGGTGCGGCACTGGCTCTCCGCCCGGATCGAGGGGCAGCTCGGGGTGGAGCGCGCGGCGCCGGCGCCGTCTCCGGCCACGCCGCCACCGGGCTGAGCGCGCTCCCCAAGCGCGGGCCTTCAGGCGAGGGGCCGCCCGCCGGGAGGGGGCGGCCCTTCGGCGATCCCGGCGCCGCCTCCCCGCGCTCGTCGCCGCCGCGGCTACTCGTCCTTCTGGAAGGGCGACAGGATCTTCCGCTTCAGCCGCTCGAGGAAGCCGGGGAGCTGGTCGCCGAAGGAGCCCAGGTCCACGTCCGTCACCTCGGGATCCTGCGCGGTCCCCTCCACGCGAAACTCCACCGGCACCGGGTCCGGGACCTCGACCTCCCCGCCGGTGAGATCCTGGATGAACGCCGGCTCGACGACGACCCTGCCGTCCAGATCGAGGCGCTGGTCGAGGCCCACCCGCCCGTCGAGCGTCATCCGCCCCATGGGCGTCTGGAAGAGCACCGGCTCCTCCAGGTTCGCCCAGCCCTCGCGGATCCGCAGGTCGGCGGTCGGATCGCCGAGCGGCGTGCGCGCCCGCTCCGACGGCGGCACAACCTCGAGGTCGTGGGCCTCGATCGCCTCCCCGAACGCCTTCACGATCGCCTGGCCGAGGGTGAAGTGGACCCAGACGGCGTCCCGCAGCTCGATGCGGGCGCTCCCCTCGGCGGTGCGCCGCATCTGCGCCAAGTCGGTCCCCGCCCCGGAGAGGTGGGCCTCCGCGACGATGGTGCCGTCGATCGACTCCGAGGTGAGGGGGAGCTGGTGCAGGTCGATCCCGTCCACGAACGCATCGCCCCGCCACAGCGGGGAGAGGGGATCGCTGCGATCCAGGGTGCCGTCGAGGCGAACGACGCCGCCGAGGGTCCGGGCGGTCATCTCCTCGAGCGTGAAGACGGGGTCGCGGTCGCTGCCCCGGGCCTGGATGTCCTCGATCTCCACGCGGGCGCCCCGGGCCTGGTCCACCACGGTGGCGCTGCCGTCGATCAGCCGGATGGTGCCGACGTGCACGGGGCGCTCCGGCGGCGGCCGCTTCTCGGGCGGCGCGGGGACGTTCCACTTCCCGTCCCGGGAGCGGACGAGGCTCACGTGGGGATCCCGCAGGACCAGGCTCGAGACCTCCCGATCCCGGCCCCCGCTGAACAGGAAGCGCCACGGGCTGAAGTGCACCTCGAGGGAGCCCACCCGGAGGAACGGCTCGTCGCCGATCCCCGCGATCCGGAGATCGCCCACCTCGACGGAGGTGCGGAAGAACCCGCTCCCCTCCACCGACCCGGCGGTCACCTGCCGGCCCAGGCGCTCGGAGGCGGCGGGGAGCGCGATCTCCTGCACCGTCCGCTCGAAGGCCGCGGAGCGGAACCAGAGGGACGCGAGGAGGACGACCGCGATCGCCAGCGCGCCGAGGGCGATCGCGATCCGCGCGACCCTGCTCCCTGCGCCGCGCTTCGAGCCGGCCGAAGGCGCTCCCGGTTCCGCCACCGGGAAAACCTAAGGCGCCCGCCCGGCGGGAGCGACCGCGCCTTCAGACGAGATCCATGAACGGGTTGTACGCGACCTCCCAGAGGAAGCCCTCCGGATCGGAGAAGTACCCGGAGTACCCGCCCCAGAAGACCTTCTGCCCCGGCTTGGTCAGCGTGGCCCCCGCCGCGACCGCCTTGGCCAGGACCGCGTCGACCTCGGCCTCGCTCGCGACGTTGTGCGCCAGGGCGAAGCCCCGGAAGCCCGATCCCTCCGGCGGCACGAAGGCGTCGTGGGCGAGGTCCCGCCGGTCGAAGAGGGAGAGGACGAGCCTGCCGTCCAGATCGAAGAACGCCACGTTCTCCGTGCTCTCCGCCCGGAGGGGAAAGCCCAGGCCGTCCCGGTAGAACGAGCGAGCCCTGTCGAGATCCGTCACTCCCAGCGTCACGAGGCTGATCCGCGGCTTCATGTGCGCTCCTTTGCGGGGAAGGAGGCTCCATCTTCCGCGAGATCCGCGCCTCTCGGCAACGGCGCCGTCCCCCGGATCCGTCAGGTGTACTTGGACGCGCCCTTGGCCGCGTACGCCAGCGCGCTCTGGGCCGTCCGGTGGGAGCGCGGGCCGTCGTAGTGTCGGGCGACAGGCACCTTGGGTGCCTCCTTCGCCCGCGCCAGCAGGTCGGCCGCCTCATCGCCGGCGAGCCGCTCGCACGCCGCGTACATTCCGTCGGGCCCCTCCTCCCTCTCGTTGTGCACCTCGAGGATGGAGCGGATCTCGCGCATCAGGGCGTGGTCGGGCGTGGGCACGAGGAGGAGCGCGATCGCGCTGTGCTCGAGCCGGATCTGGGGGAAGACGGGCAGGGCCTCGCCCCCCCGGCGCCGCCTGGCGTCGAGCATGAGGATCTTCTCCTCGATGGCGACGTGCCGGAGCAGCCCCTCGCGGAAGACGGCGTAGGCCTCGTAGTCGAAGCGCTCGGGGTCCGCGATCGACCTCTCCAGGAGCGCGTCCAGCCGCTCGTGATCCCGGGTGAGGAACTCGGTGATGCTCTCTGCCTTCGAGGTCTCCATGTCCGCCGATGGTAGCATCCATCGTGCCGGCGCCGGTCGGGCGACCGATCGCGTCGATCCCTCGTCCGCCGGCCCCGGGCGCGTTCCGCCCGTTCCGCTTCGGGACGACGGAATTTGCGGGACGAGGCCGGCGGTAAAAGCGAGGACCATGGGGAAGATGATCGTCGTCGCCCTGCTCGCCGGTCTGATGCTCGCCTCCACCGTCGCGGGGAGCGCCCGCGAGGACGCCGGCCCGCGCGCCGCCGCCGCGGTCGAAGGCGCGGGTGGCGCGGCGGGGCGGGAGGCGCCCGGCCGCCTCTTCGTGATCGAGCGCAGCAAGAACGCCAACGTCGTCGCCTACGACGTGAGGTTCGGGCCGTCCGGCTTCGATCCCAAGGATCCGATCTCCGCCCGCTGGCTCATGCTCGACGAGGAGGGGCAGACCGAGGGCCTCACCAAGCTGGAGCGGAAGGTCTACGGGGTGAAGGTGAAGTCTGCGTCCTTCACCGAGGTCGACTTCGCGATCGCCGCGCTCCCCGAACGCTCCATCATCGTCCGCCTGGGCGCGGACGGCCCCGAGGCGATCGTCTCGGTGAACGGCGTCCCATGCAGGCTGGAGTCGATCTACGTCTCCAGCAGCGAGGGCCTCGTCCCCACGGTGAAGTGGGTGGAGTTGAAGGGGCGCTCGCTCGCCGACGGCTCCCTCGTCACCGAGCGCGTCACCCGCTAGGCGCTCCGCTCCCGCTCCGAGCGCATCGTCCGCCGGGCCCGCCCTCGCGGGAGGGTCAGAGCACGTCGTACTGCATGGTGGCCTCCAGCCGCGCGCCGCTGAAGGCGGGAAAGTCGCGGCACACGCCCCCGATGCACTTGATGCCGCCTCGCTGGGAGCCCACCACCGCCTTGACCGTCAGCCAGTCGGACGTGGTCCAGGCCAGGATGCCCGCCAGGAAGAGCTGTTGCCGCTCCTGGTACTGGGTGTCGTAGCCCACCTCGGCCATCAACGATCCCCACCCGGCCCGATCGAAGCCCACCAGGCTGGTGCCTCGCACGTAGTCGTGGTCGTCGAGCGTGCGCTGCTCGTGGCCGAAGGTGAGGTGGAGCGCCCAGGGTCCGCCGATCGACTGCACCCAGTCGGTCTCCGCGTGGCCCATCGTCTTCTGGAGGTGGCCGTCGACCGCCAGCCGCTCCTCCCGGTAGCCCGCGCTCGCGTACCAGCGGGAGCGACCGCCGCCGTAGGTGTACTCGAAGCCGCCGTACCCGTGGATCGCGTCGGTCGCGGCGCTCTCCACGCCGAAGCGCCGCAGCATCCCGCTGGTGTAGAGCACCAGGCTGCCGTCCAGGAACGATCGGGACACCTTCACCCGGCCGCCACGGACGTCGCGGTTGTCCAGGACCTCCTGGTCGATGCGCTCCAGGGTGGGCGGCTGGTTGTACGTGATCCGCTTGTTGAGCAGCTCGTCCGTGCTGCCCATGACCTCGAACTTGTCCAGGAGGAGGCCCTCGACCAGCAGCGAGACGACCCGGAGGTCGACGTCGGCGGCGGCGTAGAGCGCGGTGCCGCGGTCGATCGTCTCGATGATGCGGTACTGCTCGATCGCCCCTTCGGCGTACAGCGACAGCCAGTCGGTCATCGGGAGGTCGACGTACGCGCCGCCCAGGGCCGTGTGGTCCTGATCCGCGATGGCGGGCACCTGGGACTCCCGCGGCCTCAGGTAGAGGCCGTGCACCGACACGTCGGCGCGGCCCACGTGGACGATCGCGCTGGCGCCGGCGAGGACGTCGCTCGGATCCCGCATCCAGCGCTGGGTGACGGCGTCCAGGTTGGCCAGGTTGGTGACGCCGGCGAACGCCTTCGCCGAGAGGAGATCGCCCTGCCACCCCACCCCGCCGCCGCGCAGCGCCTGATCCGATCCCAGCTCGTCCACCCGCCGCAGGGAGAGCGCGATGCCGCGCCCGAGCTGCAGGTGGGAGTCACCCAGCGTGAACTGGGCATCGCCCATCGTGTGGGTGAGGGTGATCCGCTCCAGGCGCGCGTCGTCCCGGTATGCGGACGGGCTCGTGGGCGCGTCCGGACGATTCGTGAAGGCCGCTGCGTCGATCTGCAGGCCGAGGGTGGTGTCGTCCATCCGGCCGTCGAGGTAGAGCTTGGTCAGCCCCAGCCCGAACTCGTCGACGGCCGGTTCGAGGTCCCGGTTGGCGCCGCGGTACTCGAACACCGTGGTGTCGAGGAGCCGGAGGTTGGCGGCGCGAGACGAGGCGGGGACGAGGGCCAGGAGGAGAAAGCCGAGCGCGGCCCGCTGCTTCATGGAGTGGCGACTTCGTTGGCCTTCTCACCCAGCAAGGAGAGCACCTGGGTCTGGAGGGTCGCTTCGGCGCCGCTGGTGAAGCCGGTGTGCTGGTACGCGCGCCTGCCCTCGGGATCGATCACCTGGAGAAACGGCAGCGCGACGCGGGGGTTGTAGGAGGCGAGCACCTTGCTGTCGGAGTCCAGGGGGATCGGCATGGTGAGCTTGCGGTCCGCGACGAAGCGGCGCACCTCCGCCACCGTCTTCGGATCGTCGATGTTCACGGCGAGCACCTGCAGGCGGTCGCTGCCGTGCTCGTCCAGCAGCGCCTGCAGGACGGGGAGCTCCTGCTTGCAGGGCGCGCACCAAGTCGCCCAGAAGCTGAGGAGCACCACCTTGCCCTTGTAGTCGGAGAGCTTCACCCGCTGGCCCTCGAGCGTGCGCAGGGAGAAGTCGGGGGCCTTGGGCCGTTCCTGGGCCCAGGCCTGGGTGGCGAGTCCCAGCGCGAGGGCGGCGGCCGCCGCCGCCAGCGAGATCCTCTTCATCGGCCCACCTTCGCTTCCACCAGCGCCTTCACCAGCGCCGGATCGGAGCCCTGGATGATCTTGGTGATCCGCATGGTGTCGACGTCCACCACCATGTTCATCGGGCTGGCCGCCTTCTCGTAGTACGCGCCGAGCTGGAAGGGATCGGCGTCGAGCACCACGTGGTACGGCGTCTTGTAGGTCTTCCTCCACCACTCGACGTCCGCGAGGGTGGCCGGCTCGTCCGCCCGGTTTTCGAAGATCGCCGAGACGATCACGAGCCCCTTGCTCGCGTACTTCGCGTGCAGATCGGCGAGGAACTTCGCCTCCTCCTTGCAGGCCGCGCACCAGTTGGCCGCAGTGACCAGCACCATCACGCGGTTCGTCTCGTCCTTGAAGATCGCGTCGTCGAGCGAGAACTCCGAGCCGTCCGCCGCCTTGAAGGTGTGGGGCGCGAGGACGTTGCCCTCCTTCAGCCCGATCCCCTCGGTGGGGTAGGTGGTGCGATCGGAGGGCGGCTCGAGCTCCGGATCGACCGTCCCGCAGGCGAGGGCCAGACCGATCAGAGCCAACGACCAGGTGCTGCGCATGTTCATCATTCCTTCGCTCGATAGGCCAGCCAGGTGAAGCAGGGCAGGCCTGCGTTTTCGTCCGAGACGACGAAGGCGCCGTCGTCGGAGACCGTCCCCTCGCCGAACTTCGCCCAGGCGGCCTCGGGGACCCGCGCGTCTCCCACGTAGCACGCGACGCCGCCGAGGACGAAGAGGTCGACCTTCGTCCCGGGCGCCCAGCCGTCGTCGTTGGGGAAGCGAAGGGGGAAGCCCGGCCCCTCCACCTGCCCCTCCGGGTAGAGGGCGAAGACCCCGTCGAACGACGGGGCGTCGCCGCAGAGGCCCACCGCCTCGGTGGACACCCTCCTCCCAGCGAAGTTGCGGTACGAGGTCTTGGAGTCGTCGGGGACGAAGAGGGAGGGCGTGACCGACATCGTCAGGCCGTCCTCGAAGCGCACCTCGCGGGCGACCTCGGGATCGCCGAGCGGCGGCAGATCGAGCGCCGGGTTCGCGAAGGGCAGGACGCCCGGAGCGGTGAGCCGCACCCCGGACTCCACCGAGAGGTCGATCGGGCAGTAGGTCGTCGCGCGGTAGGAGTCGTACTGCAGCAGCCGGATCGCCGCCTCGTCGAAGCAGCGGAAGTCGTTCTGCACGGAGATCGTGTAGACCCCTTCCTCGTCCGTCGTCGCGGGAGAGAGGCACGCGTACTGCCCCGCCGACGAGTAGACGCAGAGCTGGGCCTTCGCCCCGGCGAGGGGCTCGCCGCCAGGCGCCGCGATCCAGCCGCGCACCACGCTGAAGTAGCCGTGCTCGCTGCCGCAGGAAGCGGGCCGAGCCTCCTCGTTCAGCGGGTACCCCGGATCGCTCGGATCTTCGATCGCCGACGGGACCTGGGGCTCCCACCCGACGTCGGTCTCGTGGGAGGGGATCACGATCGTCCCGCCGGTCCCGCCGTCGCCGCCCGAGCCACCCGCTCCGCCGCCACCCTCGCCACCGCCGCCGGTGCCCCCCGTCCCGCCCGCGCCCGCCGCGCCGGCGGCGCCACCGCTCCCGCCGGCGGCACCGCTTCCGTCTTCCCCACTGCAGCCCGCGACCGCCAGGACGGCGGCCGCGAGGATCCAACCAAGTCGCATCAATGCTCCGTGAGCGTCAGCTTGTACCGTGCGCTGGCGTGCCGGAAGGGAACCACCGCGACCACCGCCGGTCCGGCGTGCCGGATGGTCTCGACGTCGTCCGTCCCGGTGGAGCCGACGATCTGGCCGTCGACGAGGAGCGGCTCGTCGAGGACCGGGTTCCAGACGAAGAGGTCGAGGTCGCCGACGGCGTGTTCGAAGGCGAGCTCGAGGGTCCACTCGCCGGCGACGTCGATCGAGAAGAAGTCGGGGCCATCCTCGCAGATCCCTCCGAACAGGGCGCCGACATCGAGGGGGTGAGCGCCCTGGGGATGGCCGTTCTCCAGGCTCTCCTCGTCGCCCGGGCCGCACTTGTTCCGGAACGCCGAGCTGTTCGGCTTCGTCCAGTCGGCATCGGGGTTGAGGGCGATCTGCTCCAGCGGGAGGCGGGAGGTCCAGCGCTTGCCGTCGGCGATGATCCGCATGTCGCGGGTGCGCACCACGAACTCGGTGGGGAAGTACTCGAGCAGCTCGGACTCCTTGACGAAGCTGGTCGGCAGGGTGTCGGCGTCGCCCACGGCGATCGAGGGGACGTTGCCCTGGGTGAGCTTCTCGATGTGCGTGCGGGCGTAGTCGCTGTCCGCCGGCAGGCCGCGCTCGTCCTCCACCTCGATGATGACGATCTTCATCCCCAGCGCCTCGAGCTCCTCGTAGACCTTCGAGAGCGCCTTGGTGTACTCGTGGCAGGGCGGGCACCAGCCGGCGCTGAGCACGAAGTGCAGCGTGGTCGTGTCCTTCCACGCCGCGTCGCAGTAGACGTCCTCGAGGTTGAACTCGAAGTAGTTGCCGTGGCGATCCCAGGCGTTGGGCCAGGAGAGCTTCGGCATCACCCGGCCGAGGGCGAACTCGGGGGTGAACCGCGGGTAATCGCAGCGGGCCCGCACGCCGATCTCGGCCTCCAGGCCGCCGTAGCTCGCGGTGAAGGTCACCGGGCCGCCGGCGAGGATCCGGGCGACGCCGTGCGGGTCGACGGTGGCCACGGCGTCGTCGGAGCTGGTGAAGACCACCCCGTCCACGAGCTGGCGCTCCACGCCGTCGCGGGTCCCGATGGCGCGCAGTTGCACGGTCGAGCCCACCTTCATCTCCGCGTCCGCCTCCACGGCGAGGGCCGTGGGGACGAAGACCTCTTCCTCTCCCCCATCGCCGCCACATCCCCAGGCGATGAAGGTTGCCGCGGCAGCGGCGATCAGCCCTACGCGATTCATGGCACCACCTCCGGTTCGGTATCCGCTCGGGCGACCGAGAGCGTGAACGCTCCCGCCACCCCTTCGTCCTTGGCGCTCACCAGCGCGAATACGGCCTCGCCTGCGCCCAGCTCCAGCTCCACCCGGCTCGCCTTCCCGCCGTCGACGTCGTCGCTGCAAGCGACCTCGTAGCCGGCGAGCTGGCAGAAGTGGCGCAGCGAGAGGACGGTGTCCACGCCGTCCCCCAGCGCGCTCGTCTGGAACGAATATACGCCGGCCTGCGGCGCCGCGAACGAGAAGACGCGGGTCTCGCCGCCACCCCCGCAGGTCGCCTCGAGGTTCAGCTCCGCGTCCGCCAGCGTGCCCGAGAAGGACCACCCCTCCGCGACGGGGTGATCCGCCAGATCGACGGTCCCGTAGGAGGCGGGGCAGGCAGGGCCGTTGGCCTGGCAGATCTCCGGCACCGATTCCTCCTCCGACCAGCAGACGAGGCTCGCCGGGCAATAGCCGATGGCACCGTAGGGATCGCAGACCCCGCCGAGAACCCCCTCCTCCGTGGCGGAGAAGTCGGCGGTCGCGAACTTGGCCACGAGGCCGGTGGCGTCGACCACCTCCACGTCGACCTTGGCGATCCGCTCGAGAGCGTCGGCGAGGCAGGCGGCGAGCGCCTGCGCCCGATCGGCCTCGCAGACCGCGGGATCCGTGCCCGCCTCGACGCAGTCGTCGTAGTCCTTCCGGATGGGCCTCTCGCAGGCGGCGTCGAAGCGCGCCTCGAGGGCGATCACTCCCCGGAAGGCGCCCGTCGAGTCCTGGCCGAGCCGGTGGAAGGGCACCTCGGTCATGCCCGACGGGCCGACGGAGACGATCTTGTCGTCCGCGTCCCTGGGGCGGACCCGGGCCACGGCGACGTCGCCGTCGGGATCGTCGCCCTCGACGATCACGCCCCAGGTGCCGGCGACGAGGTTCTTGGAGGCGGTCAGCTTCGTGATCCGCGGCGCCCCCGCGCAGTGGGCCGCCGCCGACCCGTCGGGCCGCACGCAGCCCCCGTCCGCCCCGCACACGGAGAAGAGCCCACGCGGATCGCACTCCTCGCCCAGCCCGACCACGGCGGGAGCGCCCGCCGTCGATCGCACCGTCTCGGTCCACAGCCCGTTCTCGTCGAAGAGCGTCAGCTCGATCGCGCCGATCCTCGGCGGCGACTGTCCCGTCAGCGAGACCGCCCCCGAGACGACGTAGGTCCCGTCCCCCTGCTCCACCATGAAGAAGGAGTCCTCCGCAAAGGGCACCATGACGGGCTTTTCGAGGATCTCCCGCCCGCTGGCGTCGAAGAGCTGCATGGCGAAGCGGACCAGGTCGCCGTCGGGGTTGGTGCCGGTGAGGCGCACCCCAATCGAGCCGCGCGCGTCTGGATTCGCGAAGGACTCGAACTCGTCGATGGTGGGGCGGCGCTCCGTCGCCTTGCCGCCGGTCAGCTTGAACGGCCGGGAGACCTTCTCGCCGACGGTGTCGACCACCAGGTAGATCGTCTGACCCTCCTCCAGCCAGGTCGTGATTCGGCTTCCGCCGGGGCGGTGATCGCAGGTGATCTCGGTGAAGCCGTCCTGGCAGTCCTCGAGGGCGAAGAGCACGGTCTCGTACTCGGTCCCCTGCGTGCTGAAGCTGAAGAAGCCGGTGTCCGCCGCCCGGTACCGCACGATCACGTCGTTGCCGTACGACAGATCCGGCGCGCACAGGCCGTCCCACGCGTCCCGGGTGTCGGTGACACCCTCGAGCACCGCGGGCGAGGCGGCCCCGTCGAGCTCGAGGACGGTGGCGCCGCCGCACTCGGTGGCGACGCCGCCGGTTCCGCCGGTTCCGCCGGTTCCGCCGTTTCCACCGATCCCGCCGGCGCCTCCCGCGCCACCGACGCCCGGGTCGTCGGACTTCGAGTCGCAAGCAACGAGTGCGGCTGCGAGAAACACCGGGAAGAGGAAACGCGAGCGCATGGAACTCCTCTGGTGAGAGCGACAGCAAAGCGTATCCGAACCGCGGCGTCGATGTATAGGTGTGATCTTTCGATTTCAGGAACCGCCCGCGAGGCCGCGCCACGCGCGATCGCCCTCGGCCTCCATCGCCCGCGGTGCCTTCCCGCCCGCTCCGCAGAGCTCCGCCGCGCACCTCGAGGCCCCTCGCCGACCCGGACGCGCCGGCCGGCGGCGCGCGATCTTCCGGGCGCCGGGCGAGGCGCGCCCCGGGCGGGTGTCTCCCGGCTCGCCCCCTCGGAGGGGCGGGTCCCCGCTCGTCCCCTCGGCCGGTCGGCCGCCCCCCTGCCACGGCCCCTCCAAGGCGCTCCAGCCGGCGCTCAAAGATGGAACACCCGGAACGACGGAGCCGCGGCGCCCCCGCGATTCCCGCCCGGAGGGTGCGCGCGGGGTCCATTCGCCCTTGGCATGGCCGCTGCTATTGCGGGCCCCTCAGATGGCCACCGCAATCCCCACGACGATCGCTGCGCCGAAGAGCCCGCCAGGCGCGGCGCCCGCCTTGGGGTTCGTGGGCGCGCCGCCCGCCTGGCTGCCCGGCGTCCACTTCGGCGCCGCCCTCGCCTTCTTCGCCAGCGGCGCCGTCGGCCTCGTCCTGGTGGCGCCCCACCTCGCTCGGGGGTCGTTCTTCCTCCCGCAGGTGGTCGCGGTGGTCCACCTCTTCGTCCTGGGCTGGCTCGTGCTGTCGATCTTCGGCGCGCTCTGCCAGTTCCTCCCCGTGGCGATCGGCAGGCAGGTGCGCTGGCAGGCGCTCGCCGGGATCTCCTTCGTGGCCCAGGTGGCGGGGGTGGTGGCGTTCGCGACCGGCCTCGCCACCTCGCAGCGGGGCGTCCTCTACCTGGGCGCGAGCCTCCTCACCGTCGCCTTCACCACCTTCGCCGCCAACCTCGTCGCCACGCTCGCCGGCGCGCGGGATCGCGCCCTCACCTTCTGGGCGCTCGCCGGCTCGTCGCTCTTCCTCGTCGCCACGCCGGCGTTCGGCTTCGCCCTCGCCATGAACCTCCACGGCGACGTGCAGCTCGCGTCGCGCTTCGCCACCGTGGCCACCCACGCCCACGTGGCGCTGGTGGGCTTCGTGATGCTGGTGATCGTGGGGGTGGCCCACCGCCTCCTGCCGATGTTCCTGCTCTCCCACGGCGCGAGCGAGAAGCCGGCATGGATCGCGGTGGCGCTCCTCTTCCTGGGCGCGCTCGTCCTCTCGATGCCGGCGTCCCTCGGCAGCCCCCGCGTCCTCGCCGCGTCCGCGCTCACCGCGGGGGGCCTCGTCGCCTTCTTCGTGCAGGCGACGCTCTTCTTCAAGCACCGCAAGCGCCGCGCGATCGATCCAGGGATGCGGCTCGCCGCCATCGGGATCGCGGGCATGGGCGTCGCGCTCGTCCTGGCGCCGTTCGCGCTCTCGGCCGGCGTCTCCAACCCGCGCCTGCTCGCCACCTACTTCGTCGTCCTCATCGGCGCGATCGGCGTCTTCGTGGCGGGGCACTACTTCAAGATCGTCCCCTTCATCGTCTGGTACCACCGCTTCGGCCCCCTCGTCGGCAAGCAGAAGGTCCCCAAGGTCTCGGAGCTCTACTCGGAGCGGGCCGCGACCATCGTGGGCGCGCTGCTGGTGCTCGGCTGGGCCGGGATCGCCGCGGGCACCCTCGCGGGCAGCGCCCCGACGGTGCGCGCCTTCGCGGCCTCCTTCCTCGCCGGGACGATCGTCGAGGGCATTCTCATGGCGCAGATCGCCCGAAGGAGGGCAACCACATGATGGAAACCGATCTCAACACGCTCTCGCGCGTTTACGAGGCGCTCGCCACCGTGATCGATCCCGAGATCGGCCTCGACATCATCACGCTGGGCCTCGTCTACGACGCCAAGGTCGAGGACGGCGTCGCCGACGTCACCTTCACCCTCACCACCCCAGGCTGCCCCATGGAGGAGGCGATCACCGGTGGGATCCTCAACGCCGTCGGCGCGGTCGAGGGAATCAAGGAGGTGCGGCCCAACCTGGTCTGGGAGCCGCGCTGGCATCCCGGGATGGTCGAGGGAGGCAGGCTGTGATCCGGCTCGACGATCGCGTCTCGTCGGTGCTCGCCAGGGAGCCGGCGCTGCTGGAGGTCTTCCTCCAGACCTCGCCCTCCTTCGCCATGCTGAAGAACCCGATGGCCCGCAAGACGATGGCCAAGCTCGTCACCATCGAGCAGGCGGCGCGGGTGGCGGGCGTGGAGGCGCAGGTCCTGCTCGCGCGGCTGAACGCGGCGCTGGGCGAGGGCCCCGCCGAGCCGCCGCCGGCGGTCGCCGAGGCGAAGGCGCCCGAGCCTCCCCCCGCCGCGCCCCCTCCGCCCGGCCTCCTGGCGACCCCTGCGGAGCGGATCGCGGACCTCGACGTCCGCGAGGATCTGCGGGCGGGGAAGGAGCCGCTGCGGCAGATCCTCGAGGCCGTCCGGGCCCTGCCGGAGGGCCACGTCTTCCGGCTCCGCGCCATCTTCGAGCCGGCGCCGCTCTACGACGTCCTGGCGAAGCAGGGCTTCGGCCACTTCACCGAGCGCTTCGAGAAGGACGACTGGCGCGTGTGGTTCTTCCGCGATCCGAACGCGCGGGCGTCCGTCGCCAAGCCCAAGGCCGCGGCGCCCGCGGAGGACGACGGGATGATCGTCCTCGACGTCCGGGAGCTCGAGCCCCCCGAGCCCATGCAGCGCACGCTGGAGGCCCTCTCGAAGCTCGAGCCCGGCCAGACCCTCGTGCAGATCAACGCGAGGGTCCCCCAGTTCCTCCTCCCCAAGCTGGAGGAGCGCGGCTTCTCCTACGAGATCCGCGAACAGTCGGACGAGCTCGTCCGCATCTTCATCTGCCACACCAACCGCTGAAAGGAAACGAGTCCATGGCCATCGATCTCGACATCCGCGTCGTCCCGCCCCGGGAGAAGCACCCCACGATCTTCCGCACCTTCGACTCCCTCTCGCCGGGCGAGGAGTTCACCCTGATCAACGACCACGATCCCTTCCCGCTCCGCCACCAGTTCGAGGCCACCCGCGCCGGCACCTACTCCTGGAACTACGTGGAGAGCGGCCCCGCGGTGTGGCGGGTTCGCATCGGGAAGACCGCCTGATGGGCCTCGCGCTCAGCAGCCTGGCGGCCCCGGACCTGTCGATCGACGCCCTCGACGCCGCCTGTCGCGAGCGGGGCCTCGATGGCGACGAGCTGGTCCTGCCGCCGGGCTTCGATCCCGAGCGTGTCCCCACCACCGGAGCGCGCATCGTCGCGCTCCGGGTGGAGGCGATCGACGCCCGCTCCGCGCCGGGGCTCGCGCAGCGCTCCGCGAAGCTCGAGGTCCCGGTCTCGGTGCCGCGCGGCGGCGTCGCCGATCTGCCGGCGGTCGTCGCGGCCTTCTCGAAGGTCGGCGGCCGCCTGCTCCTCGCCGAGGGCTCGCACCTCGACGCGATGGTCGCGCTCGCCCGCTCGATCCGCGAGCGGAACGCCGGCGACGCCCTCGGCATCGCGTGGGAGCTGCGCCCCTCGTCGGAGAGCCTCGAGGACGCCGGTGCCATCCTCTTCGCCATCCGGGACCTGCTCGGCCTCGTCCGCCTCCACGGGGGCGGTCCCGAGCAGCACGAGCAGGACGGGCTCGGCGTCGGCGGCGTGCTCGCCGACCTCGCGCTCTCCAAGTACGCCGGGGCCACCGTGCTCTGCCCCAGCTCGCCCGAGAAGCTCGGCATGTGGACCCGGTGGCTCGCGTCGCGGAAGGCGACCGGCTGCGGCACCCGCGCCGAGCAGGAGACGCTGGATCTCGACATGCGGCCGGTGGAGCCGCGGGATCGGTACGAGACCATCATGGGCGCCTACCGTGCGCTCTCGAGGGGCTCGACCATGCGCCTCACCCTCGATCACGATCCGAGCTGCATGTACTACACGCTCGAGGCCACCGAGGCGGAAGGGTCCTTCGCCTTCCGCCGCATCGACGACGGCCCGGAGGTGTGGCGCGCCGAGGTCACCAAGCTGTAGGAGGAAGGGCCTTCCTCGCGAGGGACCGCCCCCTTTTTCGGTGCCGCGAGCGGCCCCACTCATGAGGACCGATGCCCGATCCCACCGTGCTCCCGCCCTCCACCGTCGCGCCCGCCCCCGCCGGCTTCTTCGATCGGGCGATCTGGCTCGCGGGGTTCCGCCCCTTCTTCGCCCTCGCTTTCGTCGCGGGCGCGGCGCTCCCCCTGATCTGGGTCTTCGCGTTCACCGGGGTGACGCCCTGGCCCTCGAGCGTCCCCGTGCTCGCCTGGCACGCCCACGAGATGTACTACGGCTTCGGCTGGGCGGTCTTGGGCGGCTTCCTCCTCACCGCGAGCAAGAACTGGGTGAAGATCCGCGGCATCCACGGCTGGCCGCTCGCCCTGGCGGTGGCGCTGTGGTGCGTCGAGCGGGCCGCGATCTTCGTCGCCGATCCCCTGGTCTCCCGCGTCCTCCTGAACGCGTTCCCCGCCTACGTGATCGCCTACCTCGTGTGGACGCTGGTGCGGTTCAACGCGAAGAGCTTCTACAAGGACAACGCCTTCTTCGTGGTGGCGCTGCCGATCTTCCTGGTCGCCAAGAACCTGCTGCTGACGCCCTCGACCTGGGTGCTCGGCACCACCATGACCCTGGGCCTCTTCCGCGTGGCCTTCGTGATGATGTTCGAGCGCACCATGCCCCAGTTCATGCGCAACGGGCCGGGGATCGACCTGCCGCTCCGGCGGTGGATCGACGTGCCCATCAAGGTGCTGGTGCTCACGTCGGTCTTCGAGGCGCTCCTCCCCGCACCCTGGGCCGCGGCGGTCCTGGGGCTCGCCGCCGCGCTCCTCCTCGCGCGCCTCCTCACCTGGCATCCCGTGGCCGGCATGAAGCGGTTCGGGATCGCGGTGATGTACGTGGGCTACCTCGGCCTGATCCTCCACCTCGCCCTGCAGGCGATGCGCTACCTGGGCTGGTTCATGGGCGTCGGCACCCTCGCCACCCACGCCTTCACCTTCCTGTGCATGGGCATCGTGATCCCGGCGATGCTCCTGCGCATCTGCCAGGGGCACACGGGACGCAAGATCCGCTTCACTGCGTCCGACAAGCTGGCGCTGGGGGCGATGGCGGCGGCGGCCTTCTTCCGCCTCGTCGCCACCCAGCTCTGGCCCGCGTCGTACTCCACCTGGATCCTGGCCGCGGGCATCGGCTGGGCGCTCTGCTTCCTCGTCGTCGGCGCCCGGGTCGGCCCCTTCGTCTTCGCGCCGCGGATCGACGGCCGGGTGCACTAGAGAGGCGGCGCCCCCTTCGAGCGCTGCGGGGGAAGCGCGAAGCCTGGAGGGATGCTCGCCAGCCGGCCCCCCGCCCACACCGCGTCAGGCCGGCTCGCCCTCCTGCTGCGCCGGGTAGGTGACCCGGCTCCCGTCCACCTTCGCGAAGGGGGTGAGGCGGTGGGGGTTCGAGTGGCCGGCGCTCATCAGGTGCTCGACCTGGCCGCCCCGGGCCGTGACGGCGTCGGCGACCAGGGAGCGGTGGCAGCGCCAGGGCACGCTCTCGGCGCACATGATCGCGACCTTCCCCTCCCGGGCGAGCTCGCGGAGCTCGGCGAGCCCCTCCTCGAAGTCGTCGGTCTGCATGTAGTCGGCGAAGCCCCGGAAGCTGGCGTTGTGCCAGGCGTCGTTCGGGGAGTCGGCGCGGGCCCGCCGCAGCCCACCCAGCCCGGCCAGGTGCACGTAACGGATCCCCGCCTCCTCCAGCGGCGTGGCGATGGAGTCCTCGTTGAACTGCGGGTTGCGGCGGGAGCGGGGGATGGTGCGGATGTCGGCGAGGATCTCGATCCCGAACGAGTGCAGCGCCTCCACCAGCTCGGGGAGCGATCGGGTCGAGTGGCCGATGGTGTAGAGCCGCAGGGCTCGCCAGCCCTCGTCCATGGCGCCTACTTTCGCCAGTAGCCGTCGGCCGCGGCGATGGTGGCGTACTCGATCGCCACCACGTGGGCGGCGGCGATGAGCGATTCGGCGTCCTCCGCGTAGGCGGGGCGCAGGCGATCCCGCGCCGCCGCGTCGGGGATCGCCTTCACCGTCAAGCGGGCCATCTTGATGGCGAGGGCGCGCCCCGCCCCGGGGGTGGCGGTGATCAGGGTGCGGAAGCCGGGCGTGATCTTCGCGTCCCCCGAGGAGGCCCCGCCCAGCTTCCGGCAGGCCTCGAGGAGCTCGGGGCCGGCGGCCTCGTGGACGGCGGCGTCCAGCCCGGCGCCGCCGAGAAGGGTGCGGTTCGCCGCGTTGACGATCGCGTCGACCTGCAGCCGGGTGAGGTCGTCCTGCACCAGCTCGATCCGGCCGGCGAGAAAGCTGTCCGCCATCCTCTCTTCCTCCCGGGGAGCGCCTCCCGCATCGGCCGGCGGGGGAGCTCGGGTCCCCGTCTTCGCCGCGCCGGCCTCCAACGGGAGCGCCGCCGCGGGGCTCCGCCTGGCGGCGTCCTGCACCGAGACGGTGCGCATGGGGTGGGCGAAGGAGATCCCCGCCTCCTCGAAGCGCTCGTTCAGCCGCAGGTCGATCGCCTGCTGGACGTTGAAGCGACCGTGGTCCGGAGCCAGCACATCGGAGACCGCCTCGACTTCTAGCGCCGCGGCGCCGACGATTGCACCCCCTGTCAGGACCCTCCCCTCGGGCGGACGAAAGGCGGCGGGTTGACAGCTCCGGGGGGCGGGCGCGACAAGGGGGGGGATGTTCGCCAGCCTGCGCATCTTTGCGATCGCCCTGCTGCTCCTCGCGGGCTGCTCCTGCTCCGCGCCGCGCGCGTCGGGGGAGGGCGTGCTGCACGGGCGGGTCGTGGCCCTCGCCGACGGCGACACGATCACCGTGCTGGAAGAGGCGAAGGTGCAGCACGAGATCCGTCTCACGGGGATCGACGCGCCGGAGCGGCGGCAGCCCTTCGGGCAGCGCTCCCGCGAGCATCTGTCGGACCTGGTGTTCCGCAAGGACGTCCGGGTGGAGTGGACGAAGCGCGATCACTGGGGCCGGATCCTCGGCAAGGTGCTGGTCGCCGATCCCGCGTGCGAGCGGGAGCCCTGCGAGCTGGTGGACGCGAACCTGGCGCAGGTGCGGGCGGGCATGGCGTGGTGGTACCGGCAGTACGCCAAAGAGCAGCCTGCCGCGGACCGCCGCGCCTACGCCGACGCGGAAGGGGAGAGCCGCGCGGCGAGGCGCGGGCTGTGGGCCGATCCGTCTCCCACCCCGCCGTGGCAGTGGCGCCGGGTGGCGAAGAAGGGGAGGGCCGCCGAGGGGAAGGCGGAGACCGCCCCCCATCGGGCCGCCGCCGCCCCCTGACGGAGGCACCGTCCGCCGATCCCCGGCGAAGGGGCCGCCCATGCTCCCCGACGCGGAGGTACCCGTCGATCCCTGGCGGGGATGCCGCCCGCCGCTACCGCTTCGCCGAGAAGATGCCGAAGTGCGCGCCCTGCGGATCCGCGAGGACGGCGAAGCGTCCCACGCCGGGGATGTCGGCGGGCGCGCGGTGGACCCTCCCGCCCAGCTTCGCGGCCTGGTCGGCGGCGGCGTCCACGTCCTTCACCGCGACGTAGCCGAGCCAGAAGGGCGACGCCCCTCCGGCCCTGGCGTCGGTGGGCAGCTCCATCACCCCGCCGATGCTCCCCTCTCCCACCCTCCACTCGTCGTAGCCGTCCGGATCGTGCTTCACCTTCCAGCCGATCAGATCGGTGTAGAAGGACTTGGCGCCCTCGGTGTCGGTGGTCAACAGCTCGTACCAGACGAAACGTCCCATCTCGGCCTCCGGTGGTGAAGCCGTCCAACCTATCCGGGCGAGCGGGGCGGCGCGATCGCCGGGGCGCGGTCCGGGTTCGAACCACGACATCCCGCGGTCGGAGCGGGTGCCGCGTTCGACCGAGAAGAATCCGGCGCAGTCGGTTCGTCAGGGGGCGTGGCGGGAGCGACCCTCCCAGGGCCAGCGCCCCTCCACCTCGATCTGGAGGGTGAAGCTGAGCAGGGTCCGGATCAGCACGATGATCGACAGCACCAGGACCTCGTTCAGGCTCGGCGCGGCGGTGATGGTGCGGATGATGTCGCCGCCGACGAGGAGCTCGAGACCGAGGAGGATCGATCGGGCGAGGTTGCCCCGGAACGAGGCGTAGGCGTCCTCCGCGGTGCCTTTGCGCCACTTGCCGATCGACGTCACCAGGGCGTAGACGACGCCGACGACGATGACGACGGCGCCGGCGGCCTCGATGATCGTCCCGGTGACGGACAGCCACTCCTGCAGGACCACGGCCGTAACGTGTCCATCGGCCCGGGCCGCGGCCAACCGGGCGCCGGCCCGACCTGATGCGAGAGGGCCCGGCTGCAAGCCGGCGCGGGTTCGGGACTCCCCCGACGCGCGGGGCGCTCAGTACCAGTCGCGCAGCCGGATCTCGACCTCCGGCACGTCGGCCAGATCGGCCTGCAACTCGGCGAGGTCCGATCCCCGGTAGTGGTAGGGGTAGAGCACCTTGGGGCGGAAGGCGCGGACGCACACCGCGGCCTCCGACGGGGGCATGGTGTAGGGCAGGTTCATGGACACGAAGGCGACGTCGACGTCCTCCAGCGCCTTCATCTCCTCGGTGCACTCGGTGTCGCCGGACACGTAGACGACCTTGTCACCGATCGTGATGAGGTACCCGTTGCCCCGGCCCTTGTCGTGGTAGAGCTTCCCCTCCTCGGGGCCGCGCTTGAGGTTGTACATGGGGATCGCCCGCACCGAGAGGTTCCCGAAGGCGCGCGACTCGCCGTTCGCGAGGGCGACGGCGCCCGGGACCTTCTCCGCCACTGCGGCGGGCGCCACCACCACCGTGTCGTCCTTCCGCACCGACTCCAGCGCGGCCGGATCGAAGTGGTCCGGGTGGACGTCGGTGACGAGGACGTAGTCCGCCTCGGGGCCGGAGAGATCCCCCTGCGACCACGGGTCGATCCAGACGGTCGTGCCGTCGATCTCGAGGCGCAGCGTGCCGTGGTACACGGGCACGATTCGCACGTCTCCTGCCGAGGTGGCGAGGACGTCGCCGCCCGCCGGGGCGGCCCGGCCGTCGTCGCGGGCGGAGGCGATGAGGGCGTCGCCGCCCTCGCCTGCGACGGCCGGCGCGGGGAGGGTGGTGGGGGAGACGGTCGCCGTCCGGCTGCAGGCCGAGGCGGCGAGGAGCATCGCGACGAGGAGAGAGGTCTTCATGCCCCAGGTGTAGCAGGCCCGGGGCGAGGGAAGGAACGCCCCGCGGGATCCGAGGGCGATCGCTCGCAGGCGCCCTCGGGCCCCGTCGTCGATCACTCGAGGAGGCTGCGCAGCATCCAGGCGGTCTTCTCGTGGGTCTGCATGCGCTGCGTGAGCAGATCGCAGGAGGGCTGATCGTTGGCGGCCTCGCAGGCCTTGAAGACCTCGCGGGCCGTGCGGGCGACGGTCTCGTGGCCCTGCACGAGGGTGCGGATCATGTCCTCCGCCTTGGGCGCGCCCTCCACTTCCCGCACCGAGGAGAGCTCGCCGAACTGCTTGTAGGTCCCCGGCGCCGGCAGCCCCAGCGCCCGGATCCGCTCGGCGATCTGGTCCACCGCCTGTGCCAGCTCGCCGTACTGCGTCTCGAACATGAGGTGCAGCGTCTGGAACATGGGCCCGGTGACGTTCCAGTGGAAGTTGTGGGTCTGGAGGTACAGCGTGTAGGAGTCCGCGAGCACGCGGGACAGGCCCTTCGCGATCTCCTCGCGCTGCTCGGCGTCGATGCCGATGTCGATCTTCATCGTGGAATCCTTTCTCGCCGAGGGGGGGCCGGCGACGCTTGCCTGGATGCCCGAGGGGCGGCTTCGTTCCCGCCGGGCGGGTGGCGAGGGGAGGGTACAGGCTCGCGCCGCGTGCCGGGACGATCCTTTCGAGGCGCTGTCCCGCAGAGGACGCTCCTCCCGGTAGCCGTTCGAATGAAGCGCTCGAGCGCCGCTCATCCGCTCGAACGGGGAGTTGGCGAAGGCGGGGGTTCCGCGCAATTTTCGAAACATCTCGAGAACGAGCTGCAGACCGGCTATCAAAAAAGAGGACGGAGATGCAACCGATGGAAGCGCGTCGGCGGGACGCGCCGACGCGCGGATCCTCCAGGGCGACGCCTCCGAGGTGCCGCTGCCCGACGGCGCCGCGTCGCTCGTGCTGGGCGAGGCGATGCTGAGCATGCAGCCGCCCCACCGGAAGGCAGCCATCGTACGGGAGGCGGCGCGCCGCTGTCCGGAACGGCCGAGCGCGGGCGCCCCACGCGCTGAGCCAGGTATCGGCATTCACCTGGCCGCAAGCACGCCCGCACCCGGCCGCGCCCTTCCGGATCGCTAGGGCTCGAAGCCCTTCGCCTCGCTGCCGTCGGCGTCGATCGACGCGCGGCTCATCCGCGGGGTGTTCATGGCGAAGCCGAGGCGGCCTCGGCGATCCACCGCGATGACCCCGCCCTCTCCTCCCACACGGGCGAGCTGCCGCACGCCGGCCGCCGCGGCGACCTCCGCCGGATCGCCCGCCGCCATCCGATCGCAGACGAGCTTGGAGAGGACCACCCGGATGATCGCCTCGCCCTGCCCCGTGGCGGAGACGGCCCCGGCCTCGTCGTCGGCGTAGAGCCCGCTGCCCGGCAGGGGCGAGTCGCCGATCCTCCCGGCGAGCTTCCCGCTGGTGCCGCCGGTGGAGGTCGCGGCCGCCACCCGCCCCGCGCCGTCGATCGCCACCGCGCCCACGGTGCCGAGCCTTGGCGCGATCCCCTTTGCCCGCTCCTCCCTCCACCTCTCCAGGGCGCGATCGGTGACGAGGAGGGCGGGCGGATGGGGCGCCAGCCCCTGCTCCCGCGCGAAGCGCTCGACGCCCTCGCCGGCGAGGAGCACGTGGGGCGATCGCTCCATCACCAGGCGCGCCAGGCGGATCGGGTTCTTCACGGTCCGCACCAGCGCGACGCCTCCCGCGCGCAGGGTCGATCCCTCCATGATCGAGGCGTCCAGCTCGACCTCTCCGTCGGCGTTCAGGCACGAGCCCGTGCCGGCGTTGAAGAGGGGATCGTCCTCGAGGGCGGCGCAGGCCGCCTCCACCGCGTCGAGGGCGCTTCCTCCCCGGGAAAGGATGGCGTGGCCGATCCGGGCGGCGGCGAGGCAGCCGTCGGCGCACGCCGCGGCGCGGTCGTCGCTGGCGATGGCGCCCGCGCCTCCGTGGACGATGATCGCAGGCGGCATCGCTCCAAGGTAGCACCGCCGCGCGCGCAGGAGGCATCGAGAGCGCGCATCCGCCGGCAGGAAACCCTCGAGAGGCTCCGGTTCGGGGGTACCCGCCCACCCCGGTCGAGGCGCCGCGCGGCCTCGAGCCGTCGCCGGCTCGACTCCATCCCGTTCCTTGCCGAGCAACCATGCGCCGCGCCCTGCATCATGCAGCCGTTCACTCGGGCCATCCCGGCCCCTGGAGGATCCGTAATGGTGAAGCTGTTCGGTCTGCCCGGCGCCTGCCCTCTCGCCCCCCACATCGTCTTCGAGGAGGCGGGGATCCCGTACGAGTACCGGCCCGTCCAGAAGGGGGAGCCGTCGTTCGAGGAGGTGAAGCGCCTCAACCCCATGGCCCAGGTGCCCGTCCTCGTCTTCGACGACGGAAGGGTCCTCACCCAGAACTCCGCGATCCTGCACTGGGTGGCGGCGCAGGTCCCCGAGAAGAAGCTCCTGCCCCAGGAGGGCACCTTCGAGAGGGCCCGGGCCGACGAGTGGATCGCCTTCCTCGGCACCACGGTGCACCCGGCCTACGGCCGGATCTTCAACCCGGCGGGCGCGGTGTCGGATCCCGCCCGGCACGACGACGCCAGAAGGGTGGCGATCGCGCGGGTGGAGAAGTGCCTCGGAATCGCCGAAGAGCGGCTGGGCGAGGGCCCCTGGGCCCTGGGCGAGAGCTACTCGGTGGTCGATCCCTATCTGTACGTCTTCGTCTCCTGGGCGGAGCCGGTCGCCAAGCTCGACCTCGCCCGCTTCCCGAACCTCCGCCGGCACGCCGAGGCGCTGAAGGCCCGCCCCGCCGCCCAGCGCGCCTTCGCCGCCGAGGGGCTCGGGAAGAAGTAGCCCGACCCGCCTTCCGAAGATGATCCAGGTCATACGCTCCGGCGCCTCCCGTGGCCGCGCCGGAGCGCCTCGGCGGTTACGAGGGAGGAGGAGCCACACCTGCTCCTCGACCGCGAAAGGAACGACATGGCATCCATCCGGATTCTCAAGGTGGCCGCAGGTGCGGCGAGCCTCCTCCTCGCCCCCACGGCGCTTGCGGCGGAGCCCGCCGCCGATCACGCACACCACCACGACCACGCACACCACCACGACCACGCACACGAACACGGGCACGACCACGGGAACGCGCCGGGTGCGACCCTGCGTCTGAACGACGGGAAGAAGTGGCAGACGGACGCCCCGCTCCGCGCCGGCATGGAGGCCCTGCGCGACGAGCTGCAGCCCCACGTGAAGGCGATCCACGCCAAGACCTTCACCGCCGAGCAGTACCAGGCCCTCGCCGGCCGGGTCGAGAAGCGGCTCGTCTCCATCATGGCCGAGTGCAAGCTCCCTCCGGACGTCGACGCGCAGCTCCACATCCTCCTGGTGGACTTCTTCGACGGCGCCAAGGTCATGAAGGCCGACGGCGACCGCATGATGGGCGTGGTCCAGATCGTCCGCGCCCTGGAGGCGTACGCCAAGCACTTCGACCACCCGGACTGGAAGCCCCTCGCCCACTGACGGGGGCGATCCACGAGGAGGCGTCGAACCTCGCCGAGGTGGACCTCGGCTCGTTCGACGGGTGGTACGCGGATCCGCGGCGGGGCGACCTCTCGCCCATCGGCGACGTCTCGAGCCTCCTGGGCAGCGCCGCGCCGCATCCTGCCGTCCACGAGGACTATTGCGCGCGGGCGGCGGCGGCGCCCTGCTCTTCGCCGGCCTCGCCATCGCGCTTGGGGCCATGCGGCGGCGGTTCGACGGCTCACGCCCGGCGTGAAGGGCGATCCCGCTCCTTCTCCCCGGCCCGGCGGCCGGGGCAGCGGAAGGGTTCAGGCCGTCCGCAGCGGGGACCCGCCGATCACCGGGAGCGAGGGCCTCTCCTTGGGCCGGCCGCGCAGCGCCCCCGCGAGCTGACCGCACGCGCCGCCGACCTCCTGGCCGTGGGGCATGCGCACCAGGGCCCGCTGCCCCCGATCGCGCAGGCGCTTCTGGAACGCCCGCACCCGCTCCATCGGCGGCGCCCGCAGCGTCTCCTCCGGCCCCGGGTTGAGAGGGATGAGGTTCACCCGCACGTCCAGCCCGTCGCAGAAGGCGAGGAGCTCGTCCGCGTGGCGGTCGGAGTCGTTCACGCCCTCGATGAGGGTCCACTGGACGAGGACCGGCTCCGGCGACTCGGCGATCGCGGCCCGCAGCGCCGCCAGATCCCAGGTGCGCGCCACGGGGAGGAGCGCCCGCCGCTCCTCGTCGTTGGCGGCGTGCAGGCTGACGGCCAGGCGGTAGCGCCCCCGCCGATAGAACTCGCGCATGCGCGGCACCACGCCCACGGTCGAGACCGTGATCCGCCTGGGCGCCACCGCGAAGCCGCAGGGCTCGGCGAGCACGTCCGCGGCGGCCAGCACCGCGTCCAGGTTGTCGAGGGGCTCGCCCATCCCCATGAAGACCACGTTGGTCGGAGCAGGCCGGCCGATCGCCGCCAGGTGCCGGGACACGGCGGCGAACTGCCCCACGATCTCGTGGGCGGCGAGCTGGCGCTGCAGGCCGAGGCGCCCCGTCTCGCAGAAGAGGCAGCCGCGGGCGCAGCCGGCCTGGGCGGAGAGGCAGACGGTGGTGCGCGCCGGGTGGGGGATCGCCACGGCCTCCACGACGATCCCGTCCGCCAGCCGCACCGCGTGGCGGATCGTTCCGTCGGGATCCTCCACCGGCTCCGTCCGCGGTACGTCCCAGCCCAGATCGCGCTCGGCCGCCTCCAGGAGCCGCCGCGACGGCGAGGCGGCGAGCTCCCTCCCCGCGAAGCGCCCCACCACCGCCCGGGCGAGCTGCGCCGCGGCGGCGGGGGAGGCGCCGCGATCGCGGGCCCAGGCCGCGAGCCGCGCCGCTGTGAGCGATCCGACGTGCATGCGAGAGCGGTTCATAGCGGAGCGCCGGCCGCCTGCGCAAACGCGGCCGAGAGAAGGACACGCGCCCATGGATCGGCGGCTCGCCGAGATCCCGATCGTCCTCTCCTCCGACCAAGGGGCCACGCGCCGATGGATCGGCGTCCCCCCGTCGGATAAGTGTGCGGGCAGGAGAGGGCACGCATGATCGAAGGCATCCGCACCGCATGGATCTCGGGGGCGTCGAGCGGCATCGGCGCCGCGCTCGCCGAGCGGCTCGCCGCCCGGGGCGTGGAGGTGATCCTCTCCGCCCGGCGCCAGGACGCGCTCGAGGCCCTCGCCGCCCGCATCCGGGCGAGCGGCGGCGCCGCGCGGGTGGAGCCCCTCGACGTCTCCGATCCCGTCGCCACCACCGAGGCGCTGCTCCGGATCGACGACGAGGTCTCCGGGATCGATCTGGTGGTGGCGAACGCCGGGGTGGGCGGCTCGCGCTGGGCGGGGAAGCTCCGCTGGGAGGACTGCGCCCAGACGCTCCGGATCAACGTAGACGGCGCGGTGGCGAGCCTGCTCGCCGTGCTGCCGCGGATGGTGGAGCGCGGGCGCGGCCACCTCGTGGGGATCTCGAGCCTCGCCGGCTACCGCGGGATGCCGGCGAGCGCCGCCTACAGCGCCTCGAAGGCGTTCCTCATGGTGTTCCTCGAGAGCCTCCGGGTCGATCTGCGCGATACCGGCGTCTTCGTCACCGACGTGCGCCCCGGCTTCGTGCGCACCCCGATGACCGACCGCAACCGCTTCCACATGCCGTTCCTGATGCAGGTGGGCGACGCCGCGGAGCGGATCGTCGCCGGGATCGAGAGGCGGCGGCAGTTGGTGACCTTCCCGTGGCCGCTCGCCGCGGCGACGCGGCTGGCGAGGATCGTCCCGCCCGGCCTCTGGGATCGCGTCATCGCCCGGGATGGACAGGGGCACCGACGGCAGGTCTTCGACGAGCCGGATCCCGGCGGCGGGACTTGAGGCCGCCGCCGATCGGACGCTCCCGGGCGCCGGGCTCCGCTCGCCCCGACGGCCCCGAAATTCGTGTCCCCGCTGGCGAAAAACCGGGAATATACCGGCCCGAAGTCCGTTCCCGACCCCTTCCCTCGCTACCAAAGGAGAACCCCATGCTCGCCCGCCTCCTCATCGCGGCCCTGCTCGCAGGCGTCGCCGTCGCGCTCCCCCCCGGCCTGGCCCATGCCATCGAGCTTCCGCAGCAGAGCCCCAAGGCACGGGTGGAGCAGCAGGTCGGCATCACCCAGCTCGCCGTGGCGTACTCGAGCCCCGCGGTGAAGGGCCGCACGATCTGGGGCGGGCTCGTCCCCTTCGGCGAGGTGTGGCGCACCGGCGCCAACGAGGCCACCACCTTCACCTCCAACCGCGACTTCACCTTCGGCGGCGTCCAGGTCCCCGCCGGCACCTACTCGCTCTTCACCATCCCCGGCGAGTCCAAGTGGACGGTGGTGCTGAACTCCAACCCGAAGACCTGGGGCAGCTTCGACTACGACCCCGCCAAGGACGTCGCCCGCATCGAGGTGACGCCCACCGCGCTGGCCGAGCCCCGCGAGCGCCTCGCCTTTCTCTTCTCCAACGTCACCGAGAACGACGTCCGGCTGGATCTGGAGTGGGAGAAGCTGCGCGTCTCCGTCCCCGTGGCCGTGGACACCGGCGCGCACGTCACCGCGAACCTCGAGAAGGCGGTGGCGGACGCGTGGCGTCCCGCGTTCGAGACCGCGCGCTGGCTCCTCGATCACGACGGCGACGTCGAGGTCGCGCTCCAGCACGCCGACGCGTCGATCGCCATCAAGCCCACCTGGTGGAACCACTGGGTGAAGGCGCAGCTCCAGGCCAAGGCCGGCAAGAGGTCCGACGCGGTGAAGACCGCCAAGAAGGCCCAGGCCCTCGGCAAGGGCGATCGGATCTACCCCTTCTACGTGGAGCGGATCTCCGCGGCGATCGCCGGCTGGCAGAAGTAGGCCTCGTGGCCCGCGGCCTCGCCCAGTCCTACCTGCGGGGAGAGGCGAAGGACCTCTTCCCCTCCCACTTCGGCGACGCCGGCGACAGGCGGCGCGCCGTCGAGGGGGCGATCCGTCCCCTCGACCCCCGGGTGGCGGACGAGCTCGAGGCGCAGAACGCCCGCTTCGGCCAGAGCCCGGCCCGGGCGCGCAACCTCGCCGCCCTCCGGGCCGGCGCCGCGGCGGTGGTGACGGGCCAGCAGGCGGGCCTCTTCCTGGGGCCGCTCTACACCCTGTACAAGGCGGCCTCGGCCGTCCGCATCGCCCGGGCCCTCGAGGCCGAGACCGGCCGGGCGGTGGTGCCGGTCTTCTGGCTGCAGACCGAGGACCACGACCTCCCCGAGATCGCCGCCTGCACGATCGCCGCGCCGGACGGCAGGCTCGTCGAGCTGCGGATCCCCCACGACGAGGGGCGGATCTCCATCGCCCACCGCCGGCTCCCGGCGGAGGTCGATGCCCTCCACGATCTTCTCGGCGACGAGCTGCGGGATCTCCCGCACGCCGAGGAGCACCTCTCGCTCCTCCGGCGCCACTACCGGGAGGGTGCCCGGCTCGGCGACGCCTTTGCCGGCGTCCTCGCCGACCTCTTCGCCGACGCCGGGCTGGTGCTCGTGGACCCGCGCACGCAGGCCCTCGCGGAGGCGGGGCGCCCCGTCCACCTCCGGGCGCTGCAGGACGCGAGGGCCATCTCCGCCGCCCTCGCCGCGCGCAGCGAGCGGATCCGCGCGGCAGGGTACCCATTGGCCGTCCACGTCCGGGACGGCGCGCCCCTCTCCTTCTTCCACCCCGACGGCGCCGAGGGCCCTCGCTACCGCCTGGACGCCGACCTTGCCGAGGTGGGGGGCGGAGGTCGCCACGAGCTGGCCGAGCTCGTCTCGATCCTCGACCGGGATCCCTTGCGCTTCTCCACCAGCGCCCTGCTCCGGCCCCTGCTCCAGGACGCGCTCCTGCCCACCGCGTGCTACGTCGGCGGTCCAGGGGAGCTGGCGTACCTCGCGCAGCTCCCGCCCGTCTACGAGCTCTTCGAGCGCGAGATGCCGCTCGTCGCGCACCGCGCCCGATTCGTCGTCGTCGAGCCCCGCGCCAGGCGCCTCTTGCGCAGGCTCGATCTCGATCCCGCCGACGCCGCGCTCGCCGAGGAGGTGCTCCTCGAGCGGTGCGCGCGGGAGCGCCCCACGCTCCCGGCGTCGCTCCTCGAGACGGTGGAGGCCGCCCTGGTCGAGGCCGCCGCGCCCCTGGGCGGCGAGATGGAGAAGGCGCTCGCCCGCACCCGCAACACCGTCCGCGTGGCGCTCGATCGCTTCGCCGCCCGGCACGCCGCGGTCTGCCTACGCCGCGACGAGGCCCTGGTGGAGAACGTGCGCAGGCTCCGGCGCCTCCTCCACCCGGGCGCGCCCCAGGAGCGCGTCCTGGGCGTCCCGCACCTCGCGGCGCGGTGGGGCGGGCGCGCCTTCACCGAGCGCGTGATCGCCGCGGCCGAGCCCTTCGACGCGTCGCTGCGGGAGCTGGAGCCTTGAACCCCCTCACGATCGGCATGGTCTGCTTCCCCAGCCTGGGCGGGAGCGGCGTCGTCGCCACCGAGCTCGCGATGGGCCTCGCCGAGCGGGGGCATCGGGTCCACCTCGTCTCCTCGGCGCGGCCCGGCCGCCTCGAGTCGACGCCGCCGCAGCTCGCGGTGCACGTGGCCGACGTCCCCGACTACCCGCTCTTCGAGCACGCGCCCTACGAATCGGCGCTCGCGTCGAAGATCCTCGAGGTGGCCCGGGCGCATCGGCTCGACCTCCTCCACGTGCACTACGCCGTGCCCCACGCCGCGTGCGGCGCCCTCGCCCGCGCCTTCCTCGGTCCCGGCGCGCCGCCGCTCGTCACCTCCCTCCACGGGACCGACGTCAACCGCACCGGATCCGATCCCCGCCTACGGGCGATCACGGCCGCCGCGGTGGCGGCGTCCGACGGGATCGTCGCGCCCTCCGCGTGGCTGCGCCAGGAGGCCCGCGATCGCCTCGGGATCGAGGCCGACGTGGAGATCATCGCCAACTTCGTCGACACCGAGCGCTTCTCGCCGCCGCGAGCGCGCGATCCCTCGCGGCTGCTGCGGCTCTTTCCGGAAGGAGGGAGCGGCCCGATCCTCTTCCACGTCTCCAACTTCCGGACGGTGAAGCGGACCCCGGATCTCCCCGAGATCCTCGCGAGGGTCCGCCGGCACCTCCCCGCCCGCCTCGTCCTCGTCGGCGACGGCCCCGATCGCGAGCGGGTGGAGGCGCGGGTGCACGAGCTCGGCCTGTGCGGGAGCGTCCGGTTCCTCGGCCCGCAGGGCACCGCCTTCGTGGAGGAGCTGCGCCACGCCGACGCCTTCCTCCTCCCCAGCGAGAGCGAGAGCTTCGGCCTCGCCGCCCTCGAAGCGCTCGCCTGCGGCGTGCCGGTCTTCGGGTACCGCGTCGGCGGCCTCGACGAGGTGGTGCCGCCCGACGTCGGCGCCCTCGTGGATCCCTTCGACGCCGACGCCCTCGCGGCGCGCATCGTGGCCACCCTCGCCACGCCGGGGGCCCGGGATCGGCTCGGCGCCGCCGCCCGCGCCCGCGCCCTCGACCGGTTCCGCCGGGACCTGGCCCTCGATCGCTACCTCGCCTTCTACCGGAGGATCCTCGCCTCCCGCGCGGAGCAAGAATGAGAACCCTCGCTGCGGCGCTGCTGCTTCTCGCCCCCCTCTCCTCCCGTGCCATGGAGCCCGACATGCATCCGGGTGAGCTCGCCCACGCCCTCGATCGCCTCGCGTCCACCGCCCGCGTGCTCTACGTGGCCGCCCATCCGGACGACGAGAACACCCGCCTCCTGGCCTGGCTCGCCAACCACCGCCACGTGCACGCGGCGTACCTCTCGATGACGCGGGGCGGAGGCGGGCAGAACCTCATCGGCACCGAGCAGGGGACGCTCCTCGACGTGATCCGCACCGAGGAGCTCCTCGCCGCGAGGCGCCTCGACGGCGCCCTGCAGTTCTTCACCCAGGTGCGGGACTTCGGCTACTCGAAGAGCGCGGCGGAGACCCTGGAGATCTGGGGGAAGGAAGAGGCGCTCGGCGACGTGGTCCGGGTGATCCGCTCGTTCCAGCCCGACGTGATCGTCACCCGCTTCGACGAGAACCCGCCCAACCACGGGCACCACACCGCCTCGGCGATCCTGGCCCGGGAGGCCTTCGCCGCCGCCGCCGATCCGGCGCGCTTCCCCGAGCAGAAGCTCCCCGCCTGGAAGGCCACGCGCCTGGTCCACAACGTGACGCCCTGGAGCGGCGCGAACCCCGAGGGCGCCCTCGTGGTGAACGTGGGCGGCTTCGATCCCCGCCTCGGCATGGGCTGGGCCGAACTCGCCGCGCACTCGCGCAGCCAGCACAAGAGCCAGGGCTTCGGGATCGCCGGCCAGCGGGGGAGCCTGATCGAGCGCTTCGTCCCCGTGTCCGGGAGCGCGCCGAAGGAGGACCTCCTCGAGGGCGTCGCGTCCACGTGGCAGGAGCGCTTCGGCGCCGAGGGCGCCGCCGTGGACGAGGCCCTCGCCGCCGCCCGCCGGGGGCTCGAGCGGGATCGGCCGGAGGGCGCGCTGCCCCACCTGCTCCGCGCCCGGGAGGCCCTTTCGGCCCTGCCCCCGTCCATCCGCAGGGACGACGCGGCCGCCGCCGCGGACGAGATGATCGCCGCCGTCGCGGGGGTGTGGGTGCGCGCCACCGCCCCTCGCCCCTTCGCCGCGCCGGGGAGCGAGATCGAGCTGGAGCTCGAGATCCTGGCGAGGCGCCCGGCGCAGGTCTCCCTGCGGCGGATCGAGTTTCCGGGCGGCGCGGCGATCGAGCCGGGCGTGCCGCTGGGGCTGGAGGACAGGAAGCTCTACCGGCAGAAGGTGCGCGTTCCCGCGGGCGCGAGGCCGTCCGCGCCCTACTGGCTGGCGCGCCCGCCCGCGGCGGGCCGGTTCCACGCCGAGGATCCCCGGCTCGCCGGCGCCCCCCGCGGCCCCGCGGCGCTGGTGGTGCGGGCGGAGCTGGAGGTCGAGGGCCGGGAGCTGCGCGTGGACGCACCTCTGGTCCTCGCCTGGACCGACCGCGTCCACGGCGAGCGGGTCCGCCCGTTCCTGGTGGTCCCGCCGATCACCGTGACGCCCACCCGCGACGCGGTGATGGTCCCCAACGGCCAGGCGGGCCCGGTGGCGCTCCGGGTCCGGGCGGGCAGAGACGGCGTCCGCGGAGAGGTTCGCCTCCCCCTGCCGCGCGGGTGGAGGTCGGAGCCGAAGGTGCAGGAGGTGGCCCTCGCCCGCGCGGGCGACGAGACCACGATCCGCTTCGAGGTGACGGCACCAGAGGACGCCGAGGCGATCCGCGTGGAGCCGGAGGTGGAGGTCGACGGCAAGGCGTGGTCGTGGCGGGAGGACACGATCGACCACCCCCACATCCCGGTGCAGACGGTGCTGCAGCCCGCCTCGCTGCGGATCGCGCCGCTGCGCCTCGAGCTGCCCCGGGGGCGGATCGGCTACGTGCAGGGCTCCGGCGACTCGATCGCCGAGGACCTCGCCCACGTGGGCGCCCGGGTGGAGACCCTCGACGACGAGCAGCTCCGCACCGGGGATCTCGATCGCTTCGCCGCCATCGTGGTGGGGATCCGCGCCTACAACACCCGGCCGGCGGTGGTGGCCAACCACGACCGGCTGATGGCGTACGCGGAGCGCGGCGGCGTGGTCGTGGTCCAGTACGTCACGGTGAGCCGCTGGTCGCCCCTCGAGGTGCCGGTGGGGCCGTACCCCCTCGAGATCGGCCCGGGGCGGATCACCGACGAGACGGCGGAGATGATCCCGGTGGACGAGCGGGATCCCCTCCTCCGAGCGCCCAACCTCATCGGGCCCGCCGACTTCGAGGGCTGGGTCCAGGAGCGGGGGCTCTACTTCGCGTCGAGGTGGGATCCGCGGTACCGACCGCTCCTGCGCGCGCGGGATCCCGGCGAGGATCCGCAGGAGGGAGGGACGCTGGTGGCGACGGTGGGGAAGGGCCGTTACGTCTACACCGGCCTCGCCTTCTTCCGGCAGCTCCGCGCCGGCGTCCCCGGCGCCTATCGACTCTTCTCCAACCTGGTGTCCAGGCCTTGAGCGACGAGAACCTCGCGATCCAGCCCCAGGCGGCGGCGCCCGCCGAGCCGGCCCGCGACGCGGTGGACGCGCCACCCCCCTTCCTCGGCACCTGGCGCAACGTCTACGCCCTGGTGATCGGCGAGCTGGCCGCCACCGCGATCCTCTTCTGGGCGCTTACGAGGTGGGCCTCGTGACCCTCCTCGACTGGTCCGTCCTCGTCTTCACCATCGGTTTCATCGTCGTCTACGGCGCCTGGAAGACGCGGGGCGGCGACGCCGAGAGCTACCTGCGCGACGGCACCCTCCGGTGGCCCACCATCGGCCTCAGCATCATGGCCACCCAGGCCAGCGCCATCACCTTCCTCTCCACGCCGGGCCAGGCGTTCGACGACGGGATGCGCTTCGTGCAGTTCTACTTCGGGCTGCCGCTGGCCATGGTGGTGATCAGCGCGGTCTTCGTGCCGATCTACTACCGGCTCAAGGTCTACACCGCCTACGAGTACCTGGAGCACCGCTTCGATCACCGGGTGCGCTACCTGGGCGCGCTGCTCTTCCTGGTGCAGCGGGGCCTGGCCGCCGGCATCACCATCTACGCGCCCTCGATCATCCTCGCATCGATCATGGGCTGGCGCCTGGACTGGGTGATCGTGGCGATCGGCGTGGTGGTGATCGGCTACACGGTCTCCGGCGGCACCAAGGCGGTGAGCCAGACCCAGAAGCAGCAGATGATCGTGATGATGGGGGGCATGGCGGTGGCCGCCGCCGTGGTGGTCTGGCGCCTCCCCGGCGAGGTGTCGCTCCCCTCGGCGGTGAGCCTCGCCGGCGCCCTCGATCGCATGAACGTGATCAGCTTCGATCTGGACCCGGGCAGCCGCTACAACTTCTGGTCGGGGATCACCGGCGGCTTCTTCCTCGCGCTCTCCTACTTCGGCACCGACCAGTCGCAGGTGCAGCGCTACCTCTCGGGGCGCTCGGTGACGGAGAGCCGCCTGGGGCTGATCTTCAACGGCATGTTCAAGGTGCCGATGCAGTTCTTCATCCTCTTCATCGGCATCCTCGTCTTCGTCTTCTACCTGTTCACGCAGCCGCCGATCTTCTTCAACCAGGCGGCGCTTGAGCGGGCGCGGGCCACGGAGCACGGCGCCGCGCTCCAGGCGATCGAGGCGCGGTACGACTCCGCCTTCGCCGCCCGGCGGGATGCCGCGAGCGCCTTCGTGGCCAGCCGCGGCGACGAGGCCCTCGAGGCCGCGGCGCGGGCGAGGCTGCGCGAGGCCTCCGCGGCGGTGGACGAGATCCGGGGCGAGGCGAAGGAGCTCGTGGCCAGGGCCCTCCCCGGGACGGAGACGAAGGACGCCGACTACGTCTTCCTCGGCTTCGTGCTGCGCTACCTTCCCTCCGGGCTCGTGGGCCTGCTCATCGCCGTGATCCTCTGCGCCGCCATGAGCTCGACCGCCAGCGAGCTCGCAGCCCTGGGCCAGACGAGCACCGTCGACCTCTGGGAGCGGGCCCTGGGCAGGATCCCCCGTCCGGAGCGCAGGCTCCTCGTGTCGAAGCTCTTCACCGTGTTCTGGGGGCTCCTGGCCATCGGCTTCGCCACCTTCGCCTCCCTGGTGGACAACCTCATCGAGGCGGTGAACATCCTCGGCTCGATCTTCTACGGCACCGTCCTCGGCCTCTTCGTGGTCGGGTTCTTCGTGAAGCGAGTGAGCGCCACGCCGGTGCTGATCGCCGCGCTCGTCGCCCAGTCGATCGTCGCCGCGCTCTACTTCGCCTCCGACCTGGGCTTCCTCTGGTTCAACGTGATCGGCTGCGCGGTGGTGGTGATCCTCTCCGCGATCCTGGAGGCGTCCCTTCCCCGCCGGAGGCCCGCCGTGTAAAGGGGGGCCTCCCGCCCGTTCCCTTCCGACGCGACGAGACGGATTCTCCCGAGGGGCCCGGTGCGTCCTCCGCCACCCGGCCCAGCGGTTCGCAAGATGCGTGTTGGCAGCGTGACCTCCTCTACCTCCCCGGACGATGCGCTCCTGACGGGACGGACGTCGTTCCCCGTCCTGGGGGCGATCAGCTTCTCCCACCTGCTCAACGACACGCTGCAGTCGCTGCTCCTCGCCATCTACCCGCTGCTCAAGAGCAGCTTCGACCTCGACTTCGTCCAGGTGGGGCTCATCACCCTCACCTACCAGCTCACCGCCTCGCTGCTGCAGCCGGTGGTGGGGACGATCACCGACCGCAGGCCCATGCCGTACTCGCTGCCGATCGGCATGTGCTTCAGCATGTGCGGGCTCCTGCTGCTCTCCGTCGCGCCGACGTTCCCGATCCTGCTCCTGGCGGCGGGCCTGGTCGGCGTGGGCTCCTCGGTGTTCCACCCCGAGTCGTCGCGGGTGGCGCGGATGGCGTCGGGGGGCAGGCACGGCCTCGCCCAGTCCATCTTCCAGGTGGGGGGCAACGCCGGCTCGGCGATCGGCCCGCTGCTCGCCGCCTGGATCGTGGTGCCCCACGGCCGCGGCAGCGTGGCGTGGTTCTCCTTCGCGTCGCTCGCGGCGATCGCGGTGCTGCTCCGGGTGAGCCGCTGGTACGCCGCCCACCACCGCCCGATCCGCGTCGCCGCCCCGGCCGGTCCCCGCGAGACCTCGCTCGGGCGCGGCAGGGTGATCGGCGCCCTCGCGATCCTGGGCGTGCTGCTCTTCTCCAAGTACTTCTACATGGCGTCGTTGAGCAGCTACTACACCTTCTACCTGATGGAGCGGTTCGGCCTCTCGGTGGAGAGCGCCCAGGCCCACCTCTTCGTCTTCCTCGCCGCGGTGGCCGCGGGCACCTTCCTCGGCGGGCCGATCGGCGATCGCATCGGCCGCAAGTGGGTGATCTGGGCCTCCGTCCTGGGCGTGGCGCCGTTCACCCTCGCGCTCCCATACGCCGACCTCGGGTGGACCGCGGTGCTCACGGTGGTGATCGGCCTCGTCCTCTCCTCCGCCTTCTCCGCGATCCTGGTCTACGCCCAGGAGCTGATCCCCGGGCACGTGGGGATGGTCTCCGGGATGTTCTTCGGCTTCGCCTTCGGCATGGGCGGGATCGGTGCCGCGGTCCTGGGCGGCCTCGCCGACGGCCACGGGATCGAGTTCGTCTACCGCCTCTGCGCCTGGCTACCCTTGCTCGGGGTGATCGCGCTGGGGCTCCCGAACGTGGAGCCCCGTCGACGCGCCCGGTAGAATGCGGCCGATGGACGCACGATCCCTCTCCCGGTACCGCGCCGCCCTGATCGCCATGCGCGACGAGATCCGCCGCGCCGGCGCGGTGCGCGTCGACCCCGTCCGCCGGGATCCGGTGGCGGTCGGAGGCGACGAGGACGAGCAGCCCCTGGCGGAGATGCTCCAGGTGATCGCCTCCAAGCGCAACGCGAGCCGGGCGGGCGAGCTCGCCCGCATCGAGGCGGCCATCGCCCGCATCGACGAGGCCCCGGAGGACTACGGCCTCTGCGCCGAGTGCGAGGAGGAGATCGCCCCGGGCAGGCTCGCCGCCATGCCCTGGGTGGAGCGGTGCATCGACTGCCAGGGCAAGCGCGACGCGCCCCGGGGCGGGACGCGCCGGCACCTCACCGACTTCGATTGATCCGTCGATCGCCTTGCTCGGCTCGTCCGGCGAGCACGCCTCCGCTGGCGCCTCCCGCGTCCAGGAGGATCGCCGACGCCGGCCGATCGGCTGCCGGTTTGGGGCGGCGCCGGTTGCTCCGAGGGGCCGCGCTCCCCAAGCTGCAGCCGATGAGGATCGACTACGCCGGCGTCGCGCCCCAGCCCTTGCGCCTGCTCCGCGAGATGGAGCGATACCTGGAGCGCTGCGGCCTGGATCCGTTCCTCGTCGAGCTGGTGCGGCTGCGCGCCTCGCAGCTCGACGGCTGCGGCTACTGCGTCGACGTCCACGCACGGACGCTCCGGAATCGCGGCGAGACCGTGCAGCGGCTCATGGCGATCCCGTCCTGGCGCGACACGGATCTCTTCTCCGATCGGGAGAAGGCCGCGCTGTGGTGGGCCGAGGCCGTGACCCGGGTGAGCCAGTCCCGTGTCCCCGACGAGGTGTATCGGCGGGCGCGGGAGTGGTTCTCGGAGAAGGAGCTGGCGGACCTCACCTTCGCCGTGGTCGCCGCCAACTCGTGGGCCCGCCTCTGGGTCGCCTCCCGCCGGGAGATCGGAGTGGGCGCGGCCTGGCGGGGGATGCGCGAGGCAGCGCCCCGGCGGCGGAGGCCCACCGCCCGCTTCGCGGGTGCCGGCTCCTCCCATCCCGAGGCGGGGCTCACCTCCACGACCGAGGATCAGGAGATCGCGCACTGACCGGCCCCCTCTCGATGTGACGGTGGCGGCGCGATCGTGACGGTCCTCCGCTCCCTCTCCGAGGGCCTGCTTCACGGCCAGGTGGCGCCCGAGGCGAAGTCGCGCCGCCTGATCGAGGAGACGGCGCTGCAGCGGCTCGAGCACGGCTACGGCCTGGCGCAGGCCATCTCGGAGTACGCGCTCCTGCGAGACGTGGTGCTGCGGGCGTGGGCCCGGCGGTCGACACGGTCTCCATCCTCCTCCTCGAGGACGGGCTCCGCCGGGTCCAGGTGGCGGAGGGCCTCGGTCGCGACCGCAGTTCGCGGGGCCCGGCGGCCTCGTCGTCGCCCGCGCGGAGCGCGCCGGCGATCTCGTGGTCCGTCGGGTGACGGACGACGTCCCCGGGATCGCTCCCGAGGACCTCCCCTTCGTGTTCGAACCCTACTGGACCCGAGACCGCCCCGACCACCGGGGGACCGGCCTCGGCCTCGTCATCTCCAAGGGGATCGTGGAGGCGCACGGAGGTCACATCTGGGTCGAGGGCGAGCCCGGGAAGGGTGCCACCTTCTCGTTCGATCTGCCGCTGGCCCGGTGAGCGGCCATCGGATAGCGTCGGTCTCCATGAAGCGCTTCGTCGCGGCGGCGGTGCAGCTCGAGACGAGGGACGATCGGGAGGCCAACCTCCGGGAAGCCCTCGCCCTGGTCGACGCGGCCTGCGACCGCGGCGCGCGCCTCGTCGCCCTGCCCGAGAACGTGGACTTCATGGGCCCCGAGGCGCAGAAGGTGGCCGGCGCCGAGGCGCTGGACGGCCCTACCTTCCGCGCCTTCGCCGACAAGGCGCGCGAGCGGAGCTGCTGGCTGCTCGCCGGGTCGATCGCCGAGCGGGCCGGCCCGGGGCGCATCCACAACACCAGCGTCCTCTACGGCCCGGACGGCGAGGCCGCCGCCGTCTACCGCAAGATCCACCTCTTCGACGTCGAGATCCCGGACGGCGCCCGCTACCACGAGAGCGGCGTGGTCGACGCCGGCGAAGAGGTGGTGGTGGCGAGGACGCCGCTGGGCGCGATCGGGATGTCGATCTGCTACGACCTGCGCTTCCCCGAGCTCTACCGGGCCCTCGCCGGGGCGGGCGCCGAGATCCTCGCGGTGCCCTCGGCGTTCACCCTCCACACCGGCAAGGATCACTGGGAGGTGCTGCTGCGGGCGCGGGCCATCGAGAACACCTGCTGGCTGATCGCGCCGGCACAAGGCGGCAGGCACGGCGGCGGGCGCGTCACCTACGGCAACGCCATGATCGTCGATCCCTGGGGCGTGGTGGTGGCGCGATGCTCCGAAGGGCCGGGCCTCTGCCTGGCGGAGCTGTCGCCCGAGATCCTCAACCGGGTGCGCCGCGAGCTGCCCAGCCTCGCGCACCGGAAGCTCTGACGGCGCGAGCACGCGGCGGGCCGCCTACCGCGCAGCGTCGGCGCCCTCTCGGAGCAGGCGGAGCGCGAGGTGCCCCGCGAGCGGCGCCGACCGGCGCGTCGGTGCGCTCCCCGCTGCCAGCAGGAAGGGCGGCGCGCCCTGGGGGAGGAACGCGAACGCGTCGGCGTCCAAGGCCAGCCGCAGGGCGGGCACCTCCCGCAGCGGAGGCGTCGCCTCGATCCGCCAGCGGCGGGCGCGCGGCCCCGCCGACACCTCCGCCTCCCCCTGCCCCGCCTCCTCGGCGTCGTGCTCCGCGCCGACGAGGACGAACGATCCCCGCGAGATCCAGCGCCCGTCCCTCCCCTCGCTGCGGGCCTCGACCCATCGGCGCATCGGCCGATCGGCAGGGCGGGCGATCTGCGCCTCCACCGCGAAGCCCGCGGGGAGGCTCCCGGCGAGGGATCGCAGCCGCAGGTAGGGCGCGCGGGTCGGGGGCAGATCGACGTGGAGGTGGCCCGGACCGTCCTGGCCCGCGTGGCGGAAGAGCACGGTCGCCGACGGCTGGACGATCCGCCATCGATCCAGGTCGTCGCTCGCGTCCACGGCGATCCGGGCCTGGAGCGCATGAATCCCGTCGGGGGGTTGGATGAAGAGCTTCTCCACGGCGGTCTCCACCCGGCTGGCGTCCAGGAGGAAGTCCTCCACGGCGGCGGAGTCCGCGCCCACCTGCGCCGCGACGCTTCGGATCGAGCGGTCGTCGCCGCGCGCCACCTGCACCCGCAGGTCGAGCGCCTCCCCGGCGGCGCTGCGTCGGATCGGAAAGACGGGGAGCTGCACGCGCTCGGGGGGCGGCGGCTCGGGCGGCAGCCGGTAGGGGCCCATCGCCACCGGCGCCCCTTTGGCGTCGAAGATCTCCACGTCGCCCAGCCCCTCGTCCTGGATCACCGCGTAGACCTCGGGCGTGAGCTCGAAGCGCCACACGCCACCCTCGCCCTCGAGCTGGAGCGGCCATCCGAAGGCGTAGTCTTCGAGCTCGCCGGCGAGGGCCGGGGTGGCGAGGGCGAGGAGGAGGGTGATCGGGAGACGTCTGATCATGGGGTCGGATCCGAGCGCGGCGGCGCCGGCGCGAAGTAGCCGACCACCGTGCACAGAGAGACGGCGCTGCCCCGCGGATCGCATCGGACCGGGGGCAGAAAGAGTCCCGCGCGCGACGGAAGTCCCCGCGCCGGGTGCGGCCCCCGGCGGCGGTGGCGTCCGGCGACGGCCCGTCGGCTTCCCTTCGGCACGCCCCGTCGTGCGCTTCCGCCGGCGCAACCGCGAGATGGAGGCGCCCGCCCGCGGCCTTCAGCCGCGGAAGAAGCGAGCGAGGGCCGCGACGAGCCGCGCACGCACCTCCGGGCGCACGGCGAGATCCTGGCGCACCTCGAGCTCCAGCGCCTTGCGCCCGTGCCGCTGCGCGTGGTGCTCGGCGGCGTGGATGAGCCCGGCCTTGCCGGAGTAGGGCTCGTTGAGCGCGGTGACGAAGCCCGCCTCCCGGATCGCGTCGGCGGCGCACTCCGCGAGCTCGTCCTGGGTGTCGAAGAGCACGCCCACCTCCATCGGACGCACCGCGCCCTCGTACACCGGCGTGAAGGTGTGGATGGAGAAGAGCACCGGCGCCGCGTGCGCGGCGAGCCGCCGATCGATCGCGTCGTGGTACGGCCGGTAGCAGCGCTCGATCCGCCGGGCCCGCTCCTCGGCGGAGAGGTCGCGGTTCAGCTCCACGGGAGCCCCTTCCGCCTCGGCGCGGAAGAGGGTCTCCGAGTCCTCGGGGCGGTTCGGATCCACGAGGAGCCGCGAGAAGCGCGAGAGCACCGCGGGCGCCTCCATCGCCGCGGCGAGCTCCAGCACCAGATCCCGCGCGCCGAGATCGAACGCCCAGTGGGTGCCCGCCAGCCGCGCGTCCCGCGGGCGCCACGTCCAGCCGTCGGGGAGCCGCTCCGACGCGTGCTCGCAGGTCAGGAAGACGGGCGCGTCCGGCGTGCCCTCCAGCGCCTCGTAGGCCTCCAGCTCCTCACGCCGAACCACCAGCTCCTCCTTGCAGGAAGATCTTTGTAAACGCGGGGGCTCGACGTCTCAACCCGCAGCCGGATCGAAGGCGTCCAGGTAGGATCGGCCGCTCGATGAGCGAACCTTCGGCCGCGACAGGCCTCCCTCCCCGCGGCGCCTGGTGCGTCTACCTGCTGCGCTGCGCGGACGGCAGCCTCTACGCCGGCGCCACGAACGATCTCGCCGCGCGCCTGGCCCGGCACGGGGCCGGCAAGGGCGCGGCCTACACCCGCGCGCGCCTCCCCGTCTCCCTCGCCTGGTGGGAGGCCGCCGCGGATCGGGGAGCGGCGCTGCGGCGGGAGGCGGCGATCAAGCGGCTCCCGCGCCCGGCGAAGCTCGCGCTGGCGTCCGGGGCGAAGGCGCTGCGCCGAGATCTCGATCCTCCCATCCGCCGATAGCGAAGGCCGCCGCGCGTCGAAGGGCCGCTGGCTACCGCGACGATAGGGCGCTCTGCGCCGGCCGGAGGGCGCCGCGGGCCCGGAGGCGAAGGCCCCGATGCCTCACCAGGTACCGGACGCCGACCACCGCGGCGGCGAGGCCCGACGCGGCGCCCACGCCGATCGCCCACCTCGGCCCGAACCTGTCGGCCACCCACCCCACGATCGGCGCGCCGATCGGCGTGCCGCCGAGCGCGATCGCGAGGTAGATCGCCATCACCCGCCCCCGCATCCGCGGCTCGGTGGAGAGCTGGACCAGGCCGTTCGCCGTGGTGGTGAAAGTCTGCGCCGCCACGCCCACCACCACCAGCGCCAGACCGAAGAGCAAGTATTGCGACAGGACACCCGCGATGGTCGCGCTGAACGCGAAGACCCCCGCACCGGCGAGGAGCGAGGCCATCCGCGGCCTCTCCCGCCTGGCGGCCACCAGCGCGCCGGCCACCGAGCCCACCGCCATGAGGGAGGAGAGGAGCCCGTACTCGCCGGCCCCCTTGTGGAAGACCGAGACGGCCATCGCGGAGATGAAGAGCGGGAAGTTCAACCCGAAGGTCCCGACGAGGAAGAGCATGAGGAGGATCGCCTTCAGATCGGGGCGCCCGGCGACGTAGCGCAGCCCGTCCGCGAACCCGACCCGCTCCACGGTCGAGCAGCGCTTGGTGCGGAACTCCCGCTCGCGCAGCACGCTCAAGGACGCGATCACCGCCGCGAAGGTCGCCGCGTTGATGAGGAAGACCCAGCCCGAGCCCACGGAGGCGATGAGGACGCCGGCGATCGCGGGCCCGATCATCCGCGCCGCGTTGAACGAGGTGGAGTTCAGCGCCACCGCGTTCGAGACGTCGCACTCCTCCACCAGATCGGCGACGAAGGTGTGCCGGGCGGGCGCGTCGAACGCCGACACGCAGCCGAGCAGGAGCGCGAAGGCATACACGTGCCAAAGCCGGACGAACCCGACGACGGTGAGCATGCCCAGGCCCAGCGCGAGGGCGCCCATCGCGGCCTGGGTGGCGAAGAGGAGCTTCCTGCGGTCGAACCGATCGGCGGCGGCGCCGGTGAGCGGGGCGAGGAGGAACTGCGGCCCGAACTGCAGGGCCATGACGATGCCGACCGCCGTGGCGTTCTGATCGGTGAGGCGGGTGAGGACGATCCAGTCCTGGGCGGTGCGCTGCATCCACGTCCCGACGTTCGAGACGAGGGCGCCCAGGGCCCACATCCGGTAGTTGAAGCATCGCAGCGAGCGGAACGTCGCGCACAGCCACCCTCCCGTTCGCCGCCCTCTTTCTCCCTCTACGCCGCTCAACGGAACCAACCCGGTCTCTGCACGCGCCGCAAAAAGACCCTCCCCTGGGCCCGGCGCGTCACCCCGGTTCAATGCTTTTCGGCGCCGTCCTAATCCAGCCCGGCGATCGCGGCGGGCGCCTGCACCGGCGGCGTGCGGTCGCCGCGCTCGAGGAGCCGGACGAGGGCGTGGAGCTCAGCAACCGTCCTCCCCGCCCTGCCGCGCCCGGGGAGGGGCGGCAGCGCGCCCGCACCCAGGTTGTCCGCGAGCGCGCCGGGCTTGCGACCCAGCCGCCTCGCGAGGAGGCCGCGCAGGTCGAGCGGGTCGGAGAGGGGGAGCCCCTCCGCCTCGACGAGCCGGATCGGGTACAGGCCCCACGCGGCGATCACGTCGTCCGGGCGCAGGTAGGACCGCAGGCCGGCGAGGGCCTCGCCCGCCTCCGCGCCGCCCTCGATGCACGCGCGATCGAGCCCGATGTGGTGGGGGACCGAGGGCGCGAGCGGCCGGCGCGGAGCGAGGACCGCCTCGAAGCCCTCTCCCGACGCGGGCCGCTGCGCCACCACGTGCACCAGCTCGGGCCTGCCGGGCAGGCCCGCCGTGCGCGGATGCGAGTTCGCCTCGGCGTGGAGGAGCACCAGGCGGCTCCCCGCCTCCCGGAGGCGGAGGAGGTCTCGATCGATCGGCTTCGGCCCCGAGCGCCGACGCCGCCGGGCCCGCGAACCGTCGTCGTTCGCCGCCGCGATCTGCAGATCGACCATGTGCGTGAAGGCCCGGATCATCGAGTCGAACCGCTCGGACGATCCCTCCACCATGCCGAGGACCTGCGCGACCGCCTCCACCGTCGCCAGGCACTCCGGGGACGGCTCGCGGCGGATGCGGTAATTCCCCGGCCGCACCGGCCGAAAGCCGATCCGCGGCAGCGAGGCGAGCACCGGATCCCGCTCCACGATCTTGCGGGCCTGGGGCCAGGTCCCGTCGACCACCACCAGCGTCCACGGCTCGCCCTCGCGCAGGGTCTCGGGCGGCAGCGCGTCGTCGCCGGGGAAAAGCACGGCGGTCCGAGGCCCGGGTCGCAGCGAGAAGCGAACCCCCACGTGGAACTCGGAGTTCGGCAGGGCGAGGTGCGCCATGCGCGCGGTGCCGATGCGCACCCGGCTCTCGCGGTGGTGCTGGAGGAAGACGAGGCGGGTGCGGGTGTCGACGGGCTCGATCAGGCGGCACCAGCAGAAGGAGATCGGCCTGCGGCAGCGAAGGCAGGTGGGTCGGGGGTCGAACGACACGGCTGCATGGTAATCGACAGTCCCGCGTCGTCGCCCTCCAATCTTCCGGCGCCGCCACCGCGCCGCATCCGGCCGCGGCCCCTTACGCCGGGGCCGCGCCCGCCGCCGGCGAGCGGGCCTCGCTCCCCGCCCACAGCCCGAGCCCCGCCAGGAACGCGAGGTTCACGAAGAGCAGCGGCGCGAAGGCGGGCGCGCCGTAGACGAAGCGATCGACCATCGGCGTCTCCACCATGCGGGGCGCGAGGTTCGCCGCCAGGTGGAGGCCGAAGCCCAAGAGGCCCACGAGCGCCTGGATCACCATCACCCCGCCGCACGCCCGGTACGTCCCCCGCCCCGGCCACGCCAAGGCCGCCAGCAGGAAGCCGATGGCGAACGCCGCCGACCACACCGGGAGCCACTCGATCACGCGAAAGAAGCCCCCCTGCGCGTGGTCGAGGACGGCGAGGACGAAGTTGCCCGCGAAGCCGCCGAGCGCAAAGACGAGCACCCACGGCCCGAACCTGGGGGTGTTCGCCTCCTCGCTGCGCACCAGGAGGAGGAGGAGCCCGACGCCCACGTACGAGATCGGCGCGACGAACGGCGCCGAGTACACCAGGCTGTGCAGGGTCCGCACCTCGAAGAACCGGCTCTCCAGGTGGAAGACCATCCCGACGGCGCCGACCAGGATCGCCAGCCACGCGATCGCCACGTCGATGGTCGCGAAGATCGGGCGCCTCGCCCCCAGCGCCCCCGGGACGAGGAGCGGCGTGGCCACCGCCGAGAACAGGATCGGCGCCCACTCCATCGGCTCGGCGAAGGAGTTCGAGGCGTGGGCGATCACGATGTCGCCGCCGATGAAGGCGATGTTGGCGACCACGAAGGCGTGAGTCAGCCGGATCGGCGAGAGCTTCGCGAAGGGGCTCATCGCGCTTCGCGGGCGGCGGCGCGGATCGCGGCGGCTTCGCTGTCGATGAGGACCTTGTGCCGCAACAGCTCGTAGTTGCCGTGCCACTGCACCATGTCCGCGCCGCCCATGTACGCCCCGTGCTTGGCGGTGCGGCCGTAGTAGTGCCACAGGTCGAACTCGTTGAACTCGATGGGCTCGTCGAAGGGATGGGAAGTGAGCAGCCCCTCCTTGCGGAGCCCGTTCACCACGTCGATGCCCGCCTGGACCTTGGCGTTGGTGTCGACGAGGACCGCGTCCGCCTCCGCGTACACCCGATCCACGTGGGTGTAGGCGTGGCACTTCTGGCAGACATCCTTCATCTCGAGCCGGTTCCGGGCGCCGTTCGGGCGCTCCTCCGAGATCGGGGCGAAGAGGAAGTAGGAGAGGCGCTCGGTGGTGTCGTGGGTCATCTTCATCCCCTCGAGCCCGCTCATGTGGCAGGTGGAGCAGGTGGGCACCGGCATCGCCGCCGTCGTCAGCTCCTTGGGTGGCACGGTGAGGTCGAAGCGATCGCGCTGCGCCTCGAAGAGCACGCCGTGCTTCGACTCGTTGTAGATCTCGATCTGCGAGTGATCCGGTCCCATGTGGCACTGGCCGCAGGTGGAGGGCACCCGGGCGACCTCGATGGAGGCCACGTGCCGCCCGTGGCACTTGGTGCAGGTCCCGAAGGTGCCGTCGGGGTTCGGCTGCCCGATGGAGTGGCAGGAGTTGCAGCCGCTCACGATCGACGACTCCCCCTGGATGAGGCCGATGCTCATGGGCGGCCTGTCCACCCAGCCGGGGTGGAAGCGCTCGCCGATCGCCCGCTGCTCGGGGCTCAGATCCGCCCCCCCGTTCACCGCGGTCCACGAGGGGGCGGCGTGCCGGCTCCGCTCGTACTGGTCGTACTCCGTCTTGTGACATTGCAGACAGTTCTTCGCGGTGACCCCGGTGGTGATGGCGAAGCCGCGGTGATCCCGGGGCTCCTGCCCCTCCATCGGCTGGTGGCAGTCGAGGCAGGTGACGCCGGAGACGGCGTGCTTGCTCCACTCGAACTCGCGGACCACCGCCGACGTCTCGCGCAGGTGGCAGGACGCGCACTTGCCGGTCGCTCGCACGAGCGCCGCCTGCGGCTGCTCCGTCTCGACCGGCGGCCGGCGCCGGTTCACCAGGAAGGCGGCCACCACCAGCGCCACCCCGACGAAGACCGCGACGAAGATCGCTCGAAATGGCATTCTTGCGCCCGCCTCGAGGCCGGCGCCGCCGCCCGGACTCGGGGGCGACCCGGCATGGGCCAAGCTGCACCGCGGTTCCTCGTCCGGCAACCCCCGGCTCGCGAGGCTTTTGCTCAGAAACCTTCGATTTCGGGATCGAAGGCCCGGTCCCGTGTGAGACGATGCGCCCTCTGGTCGCGTCGTCGACCCTCTCGAAGTACGGAGTGGATTTGGACGTCATCACCTACATCCTCGCCCCGATCCTCCTCATCTGCGTGGTGATCGCCGCGGTCTGGCTCGATCGCTGGAGCGTCCCGGTCATCCTCGTCGCCCTCGCCGCCGGCATCGTCTCGGGCAGCGACGTCCTCAACCTGTGGCCGTTCGAGGACATGACCCTCTCCAACCAGGTCGCGAACCTGGCGCTGGTCTTCATCCTCTTCCACGGCGGCCTGGTCACCGAGCGCAAGAACTTCCAAGCCGTCGCCCTGCCGGCCGGGGGCCTCGCGACCTGGGGCGTCCTCCTCACCGCCTTCGTCACCTTCGCGTGCCTGCGGTGGGGTCTGGGCTGGCCCTTCGAGGTCGCGCTCCTCCTCTCCGTGATCATCTCCTCCACGGACGCCGCCGCGATCTTCTCCATCCTGCGCACCAAGTCCCTCCCGCCGAAGCTCTCGTCCACGGTCGAGATCGAGAGCGCGGCGAACGACCCGATGGCGATCCTCCTCACGGTGATCTCCGTGACCGCGCTCGCGTCGGGCCAGGACCTGGGCCCGATGATGCTGCTCTCGTTCGCCTGGAAGTTCACCGCCGGGCCGGCGATCGGCTACCTGCTGGCGAGGGCGTCCCTCTGGCTCTTCGACCGCCTCTCGCCCCAGGACCGCGGCTACTACTACGTGCTCTTCCTCGGCCTGGTCCTCCTCACCTACGGTCTGGCCGAGCTCGCTCAGGCCAGCGGCATGCTCGCGGTCTTCACCGCCGGCTTCGTGATGGGGAACCGCCCCTTCGTCCACAAGCAGGGCGTCCACAATTTCTCCGAGGCGTTCTCCACCATCGCGAACATCGGGATGTTCGTGATGATGGGCCTCCTCGTCTTCCCGAGGGAGTGGTCGAACCTCTGGGTGCAGGGGACCGTCCTCTTCCTCGTCCTCACCTTCATCTCGCGCCCGGTCGCCGTCTTCCTCGGGACCATCGGCATGAAGTTCGGGACGAAGAACAAGATCTTCGCGGCTTGGGCGGGCCTGCGCGGCGCCGTCCCCATCGTCCTCGCCACCTACCCCGCCGCGGCGGGCATGGAGGTCGGGCAGGAGGTCTTCAACCTCGTCTTCTTCGCGGTGGTCCTCTCGATCCTCGTGCAGGGCTCGACCATGGGAACGGTGGCGAAGTGGCTGGGCCTCTCGGTGCCGTCGCGGCCCAAGCCGCTCTTCTCCCTGGACCTCATCACCATGGCCCGCAGCGACTACGATCTGATCGTGGTCGACCTCCCCGATCCCAAGGGGGCGGAGGGTCCCCGCATCCGGGATCTCTCCCTCCCCGAGGGCGCGGTGATCACCCTCATCACCCGGGGGAGCGACGTGGTGCTCCCCAAGGGAAACACCCGCCTGCTCGGCTGGGATCAGGTGACGGTCCTCGCCCACGCGCCGGACGCCGCCGCGGTGCACGAGGCGCTCCTCGGCCCTTTCCGGGAGAAGGAGAAAGGAAAGGCGCTCCCGGCCGCCGACTCCGCCTGATCAGCCGCTCGCGCGGGCGGCCTGCTCCTCCTGCGCGAACTGCAGCCGGTGGAGCGCGGCGTAGGCACCGTCGCGGGCGAGGAGCTCCTCGTGGCGGCCCACCTCCACGATTTGCCCCTTGTGGAAGACGGCGATCCGATCCGCGGCGCGGATCGTGGACAGCCGGTGGGCGATGACGATCGAGGTGCGCCCCTCCATCACCGCGTCGAGGGCGACCTGCAGCCTCGCCTCGGTGTCGGAGTCGATGCTCGCGGTCGCCTCGTCGAGGATCAGCAGGGGCGCGTCGCGGTAGACGGCGCGGGCGAACGCGAGGAGCTGGCACTCCCCGGCGCTGAAGTTCGTGCCCCGCTCGTCCACCGGCGCGTCCAGCCCGCCCTCCCGCCGCAGGAAGAGCTCGAGGGCGCCGATCTTCTCCAGGGCGCGCGCCGCCTTTTCGCGGTCGGGGATCCGGTCGGTCATGGCGATGTTCGACAGCACCGTCCCGGAGAAGAGGAAGACGTCCTGCGGCACCACCGAAAAGAGTCGGCGCAGCTCCTCGGCCCGGTAGCTGCGCACGTCGCGGCCGAGGACCCGCACCTCGCCCTCCTGGGCCTCGTAGAGCCGCAGGAGCAGGCTCGCCACCGTGGACTTCCCGGCGCCGGTCGCGCCCACCAGCGCGAGCCGCTCCCCCTTCGCCGCCGAGAGGCTCACGGCGCGCAGCACCGGCAGGCCCGGCTTGTAGGAGAAGGTGACGCCCTCCAAGGCGACGGCCTCGTCGGCGCGGGCGGCCGCCGGGTCCTCGGCGCCGCCGCCGTCCGCCGCGACGACGTCCTCCTCGTCCAGCAGCGCGAAGACCCGCTCGGCGCCGGCCATCGCGCTCTGCAGCACGGTGTACCGGCTCGAGAGCAGGCTCACCGGCTGGAAGAACTGGCGCACGTACTGGGTGAAGGTGACGACGAGCGCGAAGTCCACCGGGTTGGCGCCCAGCCGCTGGAGGCCCGCCCACCAGAGGATGCTCGCCAGGCAGAGCGTGCTCACCATCTCGATGGCTGCGTCCAGCACCGCCTCGTAGTAGACGGCGCGCTTGTTGGCGTCCCGGTAGGCGGCGTTGATCTCGCGGTACTCCCGCGCCATCGCCGCCTCTCGGGCGAAGGCCTGCACGACCGCGATCCCCGTCACCTGCTCCCCGAGGAAGGCGTTGAGCCGGGCCGTCTTCGCCCGGATGTCCCGGTAGGCGGCGCGGGACCTGCGCCGCACGAAGTCGACGATCAGGCCCACCACGGGCAGCGTGGCGAAGGTGATGAGCGACAGCCGCCAGTCCAGCACCAGCATCATCACCACGATGCCGACGAGGGAGGCGAGGTCGCCGACCGCGTTCAGCACGCCGGAGGAGAAGACCTCGCCGACCGCGTCGACGTCGTTCGTCGCCCGCGTCACCAGCCGCCCCACCGGGGTGCGATCGAAGTAGCGCAGGGTGAGCCGCTGGTAGAGGCCGAAGACGCCCGACCGCAGGTCCGCCATCGCCCGGGCGCCGGCGATCTGCATGGTGTAGGTCTGCAGGAAGGTGAGGAGCTGGATCACCACCGCCAGCGCCGCCAGCGCCATGCCGTCCCGCATCAGGAGCGCCGCGTCCTTCGCCGCCGCGCTGTCGACCACCTGGCCCATGAGGAGCGGCTGCAGGAGGTGCAGGCCGGTCTGCGCCATGAGCGCGGCGAGCGAGACGTAGAGAAACCCGCGGTGGGGGCGAACGTACGGCCAGAGCCGGTGCAGGAGCCGGCCGTCGTAGGCCTTCCCCATCGCGCCCTCCTCGTGGAAGGCACGCAGCTTCTCGGCGGCGCGGCTGGTCCTGCTCATGCCCCACCCGCCTCGCCGGCCCGCGGCACGTACGCCTCCAGCTCGCTGAGGCGCTGCTGCTCCTCGGCGAACGCGGCGTAGAGTCCCTTGGCCCGCAGCAGGGTGTCGTGGGTGCCGCGCTCCACCACCCGCCCCTCGTCCAGGACCAGGATCGAGTCGCAGCGCGCCGCCGCCGCCACCCGGTGGGTGATCAGGACCACCGTGCGGCGCTGAGCCTGCCGCTCGATCGCGTCGAGGATCGCCGCCTCCGTCCTCGCGTCCACCGCGCTCAAGGGATCGTCGAGGATGAGGATCCTGGGCTCCCACACCAGCGCCCGCGCCAGGGCGATGCGCTGCTTCTGCCCGCCGGAGAGCTGCACGCCGCGCTCGCCCACCACGGTGTCGAGCTGCTCCGGGAGCGCGAGCGCCTCCTCGAGCACCTGCGCGTCCGCCGCCCCCTGCCGGATCCGCTCCGCCGATTCGCTGGAGTCGGGATCCTCGAAGGAGAAGCCCACGTTCCGCGCCACCGTCGTCGAGAAGAGGAAGGCGTCCTGCTGGGCGTAGCCGATCGCTCGACGCAGGGCCGAGAGGGGCAGCCTGCAGACGTCGTGTCCGTCGATGCGCACCGTCCCCGGCGGCGTGGCGAGCAGGCGGGCGAGGAGCTTGGCGAGGGTGGACTTCCCCGAGCCCGTGCGCCCCACGATCGCCAGCGAGTGCCCGGCGGGCACTTCGAAGGAGACGTCGCGCAGCACCTCCCGATCGCCGTGGGAGAAGCGCAGGCCCGACACCGACAGGGAGCCCTCCATGCCGGCGGGCGCGGGCTCCCTCCCGTCGATCACCTCCGGCACCGCGTCGAAGATCTCCTTCACCCGGGCGAAGCCCGCGCGGCCCCGCTGCACCACCGAGAGCGAGAACCCCAGGGCGAGCATCGGCCAGGTCATCCGGGCGAGGGCGAGCCAGAACGCGAAGAAGGCGCCGGGCGTCAGCTCCCCGCTCAGGAGGAGCGAGCCGCCGTACCAGAAGAAGACGAGGATCCCGAGGGCGCTCACCGCGCCCATCAGCGGCCCCAGCGATCCCCGGAGGCGAGCGAGCGAGAGGCTCGCGTCCAGGTAGGCGCGGTTCGCCTCCTCGAAGCGGTCGCGCTCGCGATCCTCGATGCCGAAGCTGCGCACCACTCGCACCCCGGCGAGGTTCGACTGCACCACCTCGGTCAGCTTGCCGAGCGCCGCCTGGTTCGCGCGCATCCGGGTGTAGAGCCCGCGGGAGAGGGTGCGGGAGACGAGGATGAGGAGCGGCGTGGTCGCCATGCTGGCGAAGGTCAGCCGCCAGGAGACCGCCCCCATCACCTGGAGCGCGCTGGCCGAGGCGAAGGCGACGTTGACGAGGTTGAGCACGCCGAAGCCCAGCAGCATGCGGACCTGCTGCAGATCGCTGGTGGCGCGGCTCATGATCTCGCCACCGCTCATGCGGCTGTAGAAGCTCGTCCCGAGCAGGTGCAGCTTGTCGAGGAGCTTCTCACGCAGCTCGTACTCGGCGTCGCGGCCGGCGTTGAAGAGGAACCACCGGCTCGCCACGCGGCTCAGGAACGCGAAGATCGCGAGGCCGAGCATCATCGCCGCGGGGACCCAGGCGGCGGAGGCGTCCTCCCCGAAGATCGCGTCGACGGCAGCCTTCGCCTGCCAGTCGATGCGGTTCATCGCGAACTGGAAGAGGGCGAGCGCCACCGTGCCCGCCAGATAGGCGGGGACGTGCCGGCGAAACTGGCCGCCGAGGGTCGGCGAGGGAGGCAGAGCGCTCAAGGCGCCGTGTTCTAACCAACCCGTGAAGTCCTTGCACGGCGTTCCTCGGTGCGATACGGCAATTGGGTTGGGCGAAACCTTTTTGTATCGCCCGCATCCGAGTTTCGTACCGCCCTTGACGCGCGCTCCGGTCTTGGCCTTGTCATGACCGATGGAGTCGAGGCGTCTCCTCTTTCGGCTCGTTCCACCGGCGGCGGTACGAGCGACGCGACCTCTTGCCGCTTTCGCCGGTCCCCAGGCCGTGCCTACCTACGTGGCGGCGTGGATCGGCGGGGCGTGACAGCCACGACCGAGTGGCGGAAAGGACTCTTCGATCGTGACCACCAAGCCCACCCGCGCCCTCCTGCTCGGATTCAACGGAGGGGTCGGCCGCGCCGTCCTCTCCCTCCTCGAGCGCAGCGAGCCCGGCGCTCGCCTCCTCTCCGGGATGGAGGCGCTCTTCCTCGCGGATCGCGCTCCGAACCCGGGCGACCTCCCCACCCGCGGGCAGGTGCTGCCCCCGATCTCGGTGGAGGCCCCCGAGGCGCTGGAGAAGCTCATCCGCGATCACGACCTCACCCAGATCGTCGACCTCTCCTCGATCGACACCATCGACGCCACCAAGCTCTGCGACGATCTCGGCGTGAACTTCCTGTGCACCAGCATCGAGGAGTGGCCCGGAGGCGAGACGGTCCCCACCGACAAGGCGATCGCGAGGCTCAAGCCCCCGCACCGCCCGGAGCTGACCAACCGCCGGCACCTGGTGGGGAGCGGCGCGAACCCGGGGATCGTGAACGCGCTGGTCTTCGCGGCGATCGAGGGCTTCGCCAGGCGGGTGGGCGTCGAGCCGACGGTCGAGGCCCTCGACCTCCACTCGATCCTGATCACCGAGGAGGACACCACCCGGGAGCCGGGCGCCCGCTACGACGACGACGTCTTCCCCATGACCTGGAGCCCGGCGCATTGCCTCGAGGAGATCTTCGAGCCCCGCGCCTTCGCCGCCAGGCAGGGCGCCGTCGTCGATCTCCACCACCGCCCCACCGAGCGCTTCTACCGGGCGCGCTGCGGCGATCGGTTGATCGAGGGCATGGCCATCCCGCACGAGGAGACCAAGACCCTCGCCTGGCGTCTGCCGGGGGTGGAGATCGCGTTCATCTACCGGATCCCCGAGGCGGCGCGGCGCGCCCTCGCCGCCCACCCGGACTGGGACGCGAGCTCGCCGTGGCGCACCCACCGGCTGGTGCCGCCGACGAGCCCCGTGCTCGAGGGCAAGGATCGGGTCGGCGTCCTGCTCTGCAGCCGGCGGTTCGGAGAGCTGTGGATGGGCTTCGACACCGACGTCGAGAGGGGGAAGCCCTACGGGACGAACGCCACGCAGCTTCAGGTGGCGACGGGCGTCCTCGCCGGCTGGGAGCAGCTCGCTGGCGCCCCCGGCATCCACTTCGTCGAGGACCTCGACGTGCGCCGCTTCCTCCAGGTGGCGTCCGAGATCCTCGGCCCACCCATCGCCTTCCACGACCGCGAGGCGCGCCCCCTGAGCCTGGAGGAGCGCCAGGTGCCGAGGACGCGGCGCCTCCCGCGGCAGGCGGCGGAGGCCTCGCTGCGGGCCTGATCGGCCCCTCGCGATCATCCGGGCGGGCGGGCCCGCCGCCCGCGCCGCGTCCGCGCCGCGAGGCGCCTGCCCGCCCCGATCACCAGCGCGTCCTCCGCGATCGCGACGACATGGCCGAGGAGCCGCGATCGCCGCACGGCCATGGCCCGCAGCCTCCCCGAGAGGAAGGTCGCGGCCACCGCCGCCGACGCGCCGACCAGCGAGGCGCGCCCCCGCGACCGGCGCCTCCGGGCCGCCATCCCTCCCGCGAACGCGCCGGAGATCGCGCGGGCGACCAGCGAAGCCGGCCGGGTGCGCGGCGGGATCGGGAGCTTGTCCGCGACCATCTCGCCGGCCCCCAGCGCCGACAGGAGGGAGCCGGCCCTTCGGCCGAGTCGCCCGCCGAGGAGGGCCGGGGGCCCCAGGCTGCGGACGCCCGAGAGCGCCCCGAGGCCCGCCGCGTTCCAGAGCGTGTCCCTTCGCATGTCCTCCACCTCCTGCTCCACTTCGACCCCGCGCCGCCCCAGGCCGCGCTGCGCGAAGAACTGCACCTGCTCGAAGGGCATCTGACGTCCCTCGTGGGCGAGCCCCACTCCGGCGAGGGGATCGTGCGCCTCCAGCCCTGCGGCGATCTGCCGCAGGCGCAGGTGGGCGAGCCGATGCCACGCCCGCTGGTACCTCCGCCCGAGCAGCTCGAAGCCGATCCGGGACCAGAGCGACGGGAAGTCGCCTTCGCGCCAGGCCGCCTCGATGCCGAAGCGCACCTCGCCCGTCCGGTGATCCTTCTCGAGGAGGAACTCCTCCCGCCCCCGCTCCACGTGGCCGGCGAGGGTCTCGATGGTGAAGCCCCGCCTGGTGGACGCCGCGTCGCTCTCCGCCCGCACCGCCGCCACGCGTGCGGGGCAGAGGAAGCGGAGGGAGAGCGGGCGCAGCTCAAGGAGGAGGTGCCGGCGCTCGAGCGGCACCGACGGCCGGAAGTGCGCGACCACGATCCGGGGATCCGAGTGCTCGAATGCCTCTACCGCCCGCCACGCCCGCGAGAACGCCCCCGCCGTCGAAGGGGGGCCGGGCGCCTCGCGGGCGATCACCGCGCGGGACCTCACCCGGTTCCAGCCGCGCTCGGGCACCAGCGGCAGGTCGTCCCGGAAGTTCAGCGGCAGCTCCTCCGCGGCGTCCAGGCAGGCGGCGAGCTCCGCGTCGGACCAGCCCCGCAGGTGACGCCACCGGGCCATGCTCAGCCCCCGACCGCGGCGAAGGTCGGCTCCGACCGCGCCACGTGCTCCGGCTCGTCGGCACAGGGCGTGGTCTCGGCGTGGATGAAGCCGACGATCCCGTCGCCGAACGCGACGGCCACCCGGTTCACGAAATCGGTCCAGGTGCTCGTCTGCAGGACCTCGCCCGCCGCCAGGAAGCCCGTCCGGTAGCGGCCCGTGCTCGATCGGGCCCGGCTGCGGATGTGAAAGACCAGGTCACCGCGCTCGTTCCGGTAGCAGCCGAAGGTGATCCGCCCCGCCTCCGGATGGCCCTCCTCCGTGGACAGGGTGAGGCTCTGCGGGTCGGCGTGGATGACGCGGACCCGGAACCCGCCGGCCATGTGGATCCGCACCAGGAGCTCGTCCCCGACGGCGAGCGGCTCGCCCTCGCCGCCGAGGCGCTCGAAGCCGGCCAGCTCCGCCGGCGAGAACGCGGGGAAGTGCCGGCGCACGTTCGCCATCACGGTCCGGGGGGAGGCCCTCGCGTTGCGCACCACGCCCCAGTAGTCGCGCTGGATCAGCGGGCCGAACCCCGCCTCGGCGAGGAGCAGGCGCCTCGATGCCGATCTCTTTCCCATCGAGGAGACGATGGGGAGATTCAGGGCGATGGGGAGGTGCCCGATGGAGAACGAGAACCCGGCGAGCGACGCGAACGAGATCGTGTATCGGACCGCGCCGGTCTTCCGGGCCGAGCACGGCGAGACGCGGCTCACCCGCATCGTCGAGCAGCAGTCGGCCAAGATGCCGTCGCTGGTCTTCCTCGGGGTGGCCCTCGGGACCATGGCCGCGTCGCTGATCCTCGAGGTGGCGGGGCGCCGGCGGCTCAGCCGGTTCGTCGGCCTCTGGCCCGGCCCGCTGCTCACCATGGGCGTCTACAACAAGCTCGTGAAGACCTTCGGCGCGAGGTGAGGACGGCTCGCGCGCAGCAGGCCGCGAAGCCTCGGCGGCGATCAGGACCTCTCGGTCGGGGGGTTCTGCGTGTCGGCCGTACCTTCGGGGTTCGCGCGCTCGGGGCCGCGATCCAGGTTTCCGCCGCCGAGCTGGCCATCCGCCATCACCGGCTGCTCGCTGGGCGTGAGGCCCTCCTCCCGCCCGCGTGCCTCGCCCTCCCGCCCGCGTGCCTCGCCGGGCTTCGCGGGCTTCCCGCCCGCGCCCGGGCCGACGACCGAGTCCCTCCCCTCCAAGCGCTCCTCCCCGAACCGCGCACCAGACGCCGGCGATTCTCCCCCCAAACTGGGCTCTCGGCGTCCACCGCGCAACGCGGTCCCGCCGGCGCGGCCCGCCGCCGACCGAGCGTGGCGGCGGGCCAGGTGCGCCCGTCAATCGCACCGCCTGTCCGACACCTGGAAGGTCACGGTGGCGCCGTTCGTCACGTCGGACGCGGTCGCGGCGGGGCAGATGTGGAGCGACCTGGAGGTCGACGCCCCGAGGTCGAAGCGGCCGCATGGTACGTGTAGGACGTGGGAGGTCTTCCGCCTGTCGAAGCGGACGCGGCCCTGCGCGTCGCCGGAGATCGAGACCTCGACGCTCGCGTAGGCGCAGATCAAGCTCCAGCGGCTGCGGCAGCGGCGCTCGACCTCGATCACCACCGGCTCGCACACGCCTCCGCCGCCGTCGTACACCGCCTCGTCGACGTCGTGGAGGAGCCTCGCCTCGGCCGTTGCTCCGGCGGCCACCGTCACGTCCCTCGGATCGGGATCCCGGCAGGCGACGCCGTCGGGCAGGCCGTCGCAATCCTCCACGATCGTGTAGACGCCCGGCGGGACGAGCTCGCGGAGCGCGTCCCCCTCCTCGATCTCTCCGTGGAAGACCTCGAGCTCCGCGCCCGCCTCGTCGACGCCGGTGATCCGCACGTGGACCGAGATGGGCAGATCCATCTCGTCGCAGTCGACGGCGTCGGCCCCCGCGCGGCAGAAGACCTTCTCGACCACCAGCTCCCCCGGCTCGGGCACCGGATCGCCGCCGGTTCCTCCCGGCTGGGAGTCGCCGCCCGCGCCGCCGCCCGTGCCGTTGCCGCCGGTCGCCACGCCGCCCGCGCCCGTGCCCCCGGCCCCGACGCCGCCCGCTCCGGTGCCGCCGGTCGCCACGCCGCCCGCGCCGCCCGATCCACCCGCATCGCTTCCGGCCATCCCGCCGGTGCCGTTCAGCCCCCTCCCGGTCGATCCGTCGTCGTCGCCGCAGGCCACGCCGCCGAAGACCGCCATCGACGCGAACGCGCCAACCAGCCCGAGCTCCCTCCACCCCACCATCTCGCCCACCCCCACCGGCTGCTCCGCCGATCCCGGGTGCGGCTTCGCCGAGCCGCCTCCCGGCCAACCGCCGAGCAAGCATCGGGCCATGCAGCCGAGGGGCCGGCGGGCATCCGGCGGCCCGGTGGTGGTGAACGTCTTTCCCGCTTCGTGACCGCGCGATCGCCATCCGTGGCGGCGGCCTGGCAGGCGAGGGAGCAGGCGCTCCGGGATCGAGGGCGCCCGCCTCGGTTGCGTCGCAGGCCTACTCCTCCCGGGCGACCGCGCCCTCCTCGGTCGCTTCGGCGGCCTCGGCGGCCTCGGCGGCTGCGGCCGCCTCCTCCTCCTGGCGCTTCTTTTCCTCGGCGGCGCGCTTCTCCGCCTCCGCCTTCGCGAGATCGCCCAGCGACGCGAGGCCCTCGTCGAAGTCCTTCCCCACCATCGCGTCCATGTCGAAGAACATCGAGAACGCCTTGCCGAAGAAGTCGTTCTCGCCCTCCATCCTCCACACCACGTTCGTCCCGTCCTCGTTGGGCGTGAAGCGGAAGATCACCCGGTTCGACGCGGCCCACGGCTTCAGGAACTCGAGCTGGATCTCCACGAGCTCGTTCGGCTGCGAAGCCGTGATGGTCATCCGGCCCTCGCCGACCTGGTCGTTGCCCTTCCAGGCGTAGATGGCGCCCACCCCCGACTCGGCACCCTCGAAGGTGCGGGTCATCTGGGGATCCATCTTCTCCCAGGGCGACCACCCGGACCAGCGGTGCAGGTCGTCCACGAAGCCGAAGGCGACCTCCGGCGGCGCTTCGATCTGCCTGGAGCGCTCGATGGAGAACGAGGAGGGACGCGTCGCGATCACGACGACGGCGATGGCGACGATCACGGCGAGCGAGTACGAGATCTTCTTGATCACGGGGACCTCCGGGTGGGGGACCCGACCATGCTGTCGCAATCGGAGCGCCGGTGTCCAGCGCCCCCACCCTTTACCGTCCGCCGCAGACATTTGATACGTGGAGCGTCTCCCGCCGATCGCGTCTCCTCCCCCTTCACGAACGCCGGGCGTGAGCGCTCCCGCCACCGCGAATGAGGACCCTCACTCGGCGTCCATCACGAGCGGTACGGTAGTTTTGAACACTCGCGAGAAGGGGGGTCGCCGCGGCCCACGGCGGCGAAGGCCACCAGGCCGAGGATCACCACCGCCGCGCCCACGAGCGTCCACCCGGTGGGCCACGGCTCGCCGAGCAGGAAGGCGCCCATGATCGTCGAGAGGAGGAGCTCCGACCCCTGCATGGCCTCGACCGCGCCGAGGGCCATCTGTTCCGGTCTCGGTCCGGCATCCCATCATCGTCGGGTGTGGCGCGCCCCTCCTCGCGACCGGCCCCTCCTCCTCTCCCTCGCCGCGCGAGAGGTCCGGGGCCTCCATTCGGTGGGTTTCGTCTCCATCCGGTGCAGGAGCGGATCGGTGTGGCTGACCTGCGGAGACGGCGCCGATCACGTCCTCCGAGGCGGGGGCGTCCTGGGAGTCGAGGCCCCCGGCGTCGATCGTGGTGGAGGCTCTCGAGGCGGCGACCCTCCTCGTCGAGGGCGTCCGCCCGGCGGGCAGCCCCGTAGAGCGAGGTCGGTTTCGAGCCCCCGCGCGACCCGAAGCGTGGACGATCGGCGCGTCGAACGGCGAGGAGGAGCCCTCATGAGCGCAGGCAGCAAGGTGGAGATCGTGGGACGCAGCAGCTCCCACCTACACGAGGGTGGCGAGGATCTTCGCCACGCATTCGACGTCCCCTACGACCCCGCCGTCGTCTCCGACCTCGACCGGCACCGAGCCCGGCGCCTACGGCGACAATCCGGCGCTCACCATCCCCACGCTCCGGCGCGACGGCGCGACGGCGCGACGCCGTTCGGGACGGAGAGCATCAGCAGGAAGCTCGCTGAGCTGGCGCGCCGCGAACGGCGGGTGGTCTGGCCCGAGGAGTTGAAGTCCGACGTCGCCCGGAGCGCCCAGGAGCTCACCTGGTCCGCGATGTCGGCGCAGGTGCAGCTCATCCTGGCGAAGACGGCCAGGAGGGGCGCCGCCGACGTCCTCGTCGCCAAGCGCGAGGCGGGCCTGCTCCGACGCCCGGGTCTTCACCCTGAAGAAGAAGCTCGAGCGCGGCGGCGACCCGCCGTGATCCGAGGGAGCGATGGCGCCGCCCGATGCCGATCCTTTTTTCGGGATGGACGGCGTCGTCGCGCTGATGGGGGACGTGATGCTCGGGCGGGGCGTGCGCGAGGCCCTCGCCGCCATGACCCCCGAGGAGCCGTGGGGCGACGTCCTGCCCCTCCTGCGCTCGGCGTCCGCGCGGATCCTCAACCTGGAGTGCGCCGTCACCCGGAGCGAACGGCGCTGGATGCGCACGCCGAAGATCTTCCACTTCCGCGCCGATCCGGTGCCCGCCGTCCGGGTGCTCGAGGCCGCGTCGATCGACGCCTGCAGCCTCGCCAACAACCACTCGCTCGACTTCGAGGTCGAGGGGCTCGAGGAGACGATCTCCACCCTCGATCGCGCGGGGATCGGCCACGCCGGCGCCGGCCCCGACCTCGCGTCCGCGCGCCGGCCCGCCCTGCTGCCCGGCGGGATCGCGCTCGTCTCTTGCACCGACAACGAGCCGGACTTCGCCGCGGACGGAGGGTGGGGCACCTTCTACCTGCCCGTCTCCACGGACGCCGCCACCCTCGCCCGGGTCGAGTCCGCGATCGCGGCCGCCAGGCGGGCAGGCGCGCGCACGGTGATCTTCGCCGACCACTGGGGGCCGAACATGGTCGAGCGCCCGCCCCCGCACTTTCGGGCCTTCGCCCGCGAGGTGATCGACCGCGGGGCCGACGTCTTCTTCGGCCACAGCGCGCACCTCACGCAAGGGGTGGAGATCCACCGCGGGCGCCCGATCCTCTACGACACGGGCGACTTCCTCGACGACTACGCGGTCGATCCCGTGCTGCGCAACGACCGCTCCTGCCTCTTCCTCCTCCGGCTGGAGGACGGCGCGCCGGTGGGGCTGACCCTCGTGCCCGTCTCCCTCGGGTACGCCCGGGTCGAGGTCGCCCGGGGCGCCGAGCGGCGGGCGATCCTCGATCGCATGGACGCCCTCTCCGGGGAGTTGGGCACGGCGCTGCGGGAGGAGGCGGGGGCGCTCGCGTGGGGGCGCGCGGCGCCGCGCTGAGGGGGGCGCTACGCGAGATCGAAGAGCAGGGCCTCGGCAGGCTCCAGCGCCTCGATCTCGAGCTCCTCCTCGTCGGAGACGGCGACGCCGTCGCCCGCCCGCAGCTCGACGCCGCCCAGCGACACCGCGCCCCGCGCGACCTGGAGCCAGGCGTGGCGGCCCGGGGCGATGCCGTGGACGAGGCGCTCGCCCGGGGCGAGGAGGGTGCCGTAGATCTTCGCGTCCTGGTGGATCCGCAGCGCCTCCCCCGTCGGCGAGACCAGGAGGCGCCAGGCACCCCGGCGCTCCTCCTCCGGGAACGCCCTCTGCTCGTAGCTCGGCTCGAGGCCCGCCCGCTCGGGGAGGAGCCAGATCTGGAGGAAGTGCAGCTCCTCGTCGCCGTGGTTCATCTCGCTGTGCATGACCCCGGTGCCCGCGGTCATCCGCTGCAGCTCGCCGGGTCGCAGCACGCCGGACGATCCGGTGCTGTCGCGATGCTCGATCGCGCCCGAGAGCACGTAGGAGACGATCTCCATGTCCCGGTGGCCGTGGCACCCGAAGCCCGTTCCGGGCGCCACCCGGTCCTCGTTGATCACCCGCAGCGCGCGAAAGCCCATGTGCGCGGGGTCGTAATAGTCCGCGAACGAGAAGGTGTGGCTGGTGCGCAGCCACCCGTGGTCGAAGTGGCCTCGCTCTGCGGCTCTGCGAACTTTCAGCATGGGCTCTCTCCTCTCGAGGCCTGTGGCGGCCTCGCTCAAGCGGCGTCCTTCTTCACCTCCGTCTTCACCCACTGCACCTCGATCTGCACGTCGACCCGGTCGGAGACCAGGACGCCGCCCGCCTCGAGGGCCTGGTTCCAGGTGAGGCCGAACTCGCTGCGATCGATCCTCGTCTGGGCGCTGAACGCCAGCCGCTCGACGCCGAACGGATCCTTCACGCTGCCGAGGAACTCCGAGTCCAGCTCCACCTCCCGGGTCGTCCCGCGGATGGTCAGGTCGCCGATCAGTCGATACCGATCCTTTCCGGTCTTCTCCATGCGCTTGCTCCGGAAAGTGATGGTGGGAAACTTCGCCGCGTCGAAGAAGTCGGCGGAGCGCAGGTGATCGTCGCGGGCCTGCACCTGGGTGTCGACGCTCGAGGCGTCGATGGTGATCGCCGCGGTCGCGCCGGCGAAGTCGTCTCCGGACTGCGTGAGCGTGCCCTCGAACTTCGTGAAGCGGCCGTTCACCTTCGCCACCACCATGTGGCGGACGGTGAAGCCGATGTTGGTGTGAGTGGGATCGATCTGCCAGGTCCTGTTCGTCACGTCGAAGCCTCCTTGGGAAAGACCCGAAGCCGAAGGGCGGCCTCGAGATGATCCGAGGCTAAGATCGTTCCCGATTTTGCACTAGACTCGAAGTCTGCAAATGTCTGTTGCTCCAGTCGCAACGAAAGGGAGGCGTTCCGTGGATCTCAACGACGTGGCCACCTTCGTCCAGGTGGTCCGCTCCGGCAGCTTCACCGCCGCCGCGAAGGAGCTCGGCATCCAGAAGTCGAGCGCGAGCCGGAAGGTCTCCGCGCTGGAGGAGGCGCTGGGCGCACGGCTCCTGCAGCGCACCACCCGGGCGCTCCGGCTCACCGACGAGGGCCGCATCTTCTTCGAGCACTGCGCGCGGGCGCTCGCGGAGCTCGACGAGGGGGAGCAGGCCCTCGGTGGGATGCGGGCGGCTCCCTGCGGGCTCCTCCGGGTCACCGCCCCGCTCTCCTTCGGCTTCCTGGGCCCGATCGTCGCCGAGTACCTCCTGCGGTGGCCCGAGGTGGAGGTCGAGCTCGTCTGCACCGATCGCGTGGTCGACCTGGTCGAAGAGGGGTTCGACGTCGCCATCCGCGCGGGCAGGCTCCCGGACTCCTCCCTCGTCGCCAGGCGGATCGGGACGCTGCCCCGCCTCCTGGTGGCGAGCCCGTCCTACCTGCGGCGGAGGCGGGCACCCCGGCAGCCGGGCGATCTCGGCGAGCACGACTGCATCTCGTTCGGCGACAGGCGCTCTCCCTGGATCCTCGAATCGGAGGGCAGGAAGGTGGAGATCCCGGTCTCGGCACGCCTCGCGGTCAACGACTACGACCTCCTCCGCCAGACGATCGTCTCCGGCCTGGGCATCGGCCTCCTCCCAGAGCCCGACTGCGCCCCGCACCTCGCCGACGGCACGCTCCGGCGCGTCCTCCACGGGTGGACCGGCGTCGAGGCGCCCATCCACGCCGTGTACCCGAGCCTGAGACAACTCTCGTCGAAGGTGAAGACGTTCGTCGACCACCTCCAGGCCCGGATGGAGAAAGCGGCCCGCGGTCGGGGCCGCCCGCCCGCGCGCTAGAGCGACGGCCGTCAGCCGCGGTGGGCGGCGATGAGGGCGTTCGCCGCCTCCGGGTTCCGCCTGCACTCCAGGAGGGCGCGGAGCACGATCGGCGCGACGATCGTGGCGTCCGACTCGATCACGAACATCGGCGTGTCCTCCGTGAGCTTGTCCCAGGTGATCTTCTCGTTGGGGGTGGCGCCGGAGTAGGAGCCGAAGGAGGTGGTCGAGTCGCCGATCTGGCAGAAGTACGCCCAGGGCTTCACGGGCTGTCCGAGGTCGTGCTTGATCGAGGGCACCACGCAGATCGGGAAGTCGCCGGCGATGCCGCCGCCGATCTGGAAGAAGCCGACGCCCTCGCCCTCCGAGAGCTCCCGGTAGCGATCGTAGAAGTCCGCCATGTACTCGATGCCCGACTTCACGATGCGGGGATCGCAGGTCCCCGCCTTCACGTAGGAGGCGAAGATGTTTCCGAAGGTGGAGTCCTCGTGGCCGGGGACGACGATTGGCAGCCGCTTGCGCGCCGCCTCGAGGAGCCAGCAGGCCTCGGGATCCCCCTCGTAGGCCGAGGGGTCGATCGAGAGCACGAGGTCGTAGAAGTACTCGTGCCAGAACCGCCGCTCGCCCGCCGCGGTCGCCCGCTCCCACATCGGCACCACGATCTTCTCGACGGCGCGGAAGGCCTCGTCCTCCGGGATGCTCGTGTCCGTCACCCGGCGCAGCCGCGCCTCCAACAGCCGGGTGTCGTCCTTCTTGGTCAGGTAGCGGTAGTCGGGGAAGTCCTTGTAGCCGCGGTGCGCCACCAGGCGAAAGAGCGACTCCTCCAGGTTCGCGCCGGTCACCGAGAGCCCGTGAATCAGCCCCTCGCGGATCGCGGGCGCCAGGGTGATCCCGAGCTGCGCCGAGGACATGGCGCCGGCGACGGCCCAGAACATGCGGCCGCCCCTGGACACGTGCTCCCAGTAGGCGATCAGGGCGTCGCGCGTCGAGCGCGCGTTGAAGTTCTTGTAGTTGCCGAGGACGAACTCGAGGATTGGCTGCTGCGGATCGGACACGATCGCGCCTCCGTGCGACGGTTGGTCGAAGCCCGGATGGCGCGAACGCGCGGGGCCACCCGGGGACGCCCTACGGTCGCGGCAGGGCGCCGCGCCGCCATCGGAACGTCGGGTGGCGCCCGATCGCTATCACGCCGGCGGCGCCGGCAACAACGCCTCGCGGAGATCCTGGGGGAGCTCGGCCTGCACCTTCTCCGCCTCGCCGGGGCTGATGCTCCCCAGCGCCTCGGCGCCGATCGCCTCGAGGATCTGCGCGGCCCTGTCCGGATCCACGTCCAGGCGCTGGACGAGCTGCGCCTCGATCGTCCCCCGATCGATCGACGTGTCCGGTCCCGGCGGCAGGGCGTAGAGCTTCTCCTGCATCAGGGAGGGGAGCTGCGCGATGAAGTGGTCGGCCTGCTCCTTGGTGAGCCGGGACACCAGGTCGGAGAGGACCAGCTCCGTGGCGGTCCGCGACTGCTCCCGAGAGAGGCCGGTCGCCTCCTGGACCTGGGTGAGCAACCTGCCCAGGGTCGCCTCCGCGCGGGCCTTGCGCCGCTGGGCCGCCGGGGTCCTCGGGGAGGGCGCGGGTCCCCCGCCTCCGAGCTGTGCCTCGACCACAGCGGAGAGCTCGTCGAGCGGCGCCGCCTCGTCGAGGAGGAGGTCGTCGAAGGTCACCATGCCCACCAGGTTGCCTTCCTCCACCAGCGGGATCCGCCGCACCTTGAGGCGGCACATCAGCTCGATGGCGTCTTGCTGGCTGGCGGAGGGCTCCAGGGTGGCGACGCCGCGGGTCATGATCCGATCGAGGCGCGTCTCCTTGGGATCGAGGCCCCGCCCGGTCACCCGGGTGGCGAGATCGCGGTCGGTGACGAGGCCGGCGAGCCTCCCCTGGTCCAGGACCAGGACCGCGCCGATGGCGTTGTTCTCCAGGGCCCGCGCCGCCTCGAGCGCGGTGGAGTCCGGGTGCAGGGCGACGAGGCGAGGCCTCCGGTACCATTTCAGCGACATGAGCGACTCCTTCGAGTGAGCGGTCCATTCCACGTGCACCGTGCGCGGTGACACGACGGCTCGACATCAATCTAGGTCGCGCCGGCACCGCGCAAGGTGACGAGACGTCGGGGCGTGAAGACCGCGCTTCTCTCGGGACGAGCCCTCGACCGAGCCTCAGGCCCCTGCCCGGAGGATCACCTTGATCGCCTTCTCCTTCGCCGCAGCACCGAAGGTGTCGTAGGCCTTCATCATGTCGGCGAGGGCGAAACGATGGGTCGCCATCTTGGACGGCTCCAGCTTCCCGGCGTTCACCATCTTGAGGAGCAAGGGCGTGCTGTAGGTGTCCACCAGCCCGGTGCGGATGGTGACGTTCTGGATCCAGAGCTTCTCCAGTTCGAGCTGCACGGGCTTCCCGTGGACGCCCACGTTGGCGAGGTGGCCCCCCGGCGCGAGGATCCGCTGGCAGAGGTCGAAGGTCTCGGGGATGCCCACCGCCTCGACCGCAACGTCGACCCCGCCGCCCGACCGCTCGAGCAGGGTCTTGGCGAGGTCCGGCTCGGCGGCGTCGAACGTCGCCGTGGCGCCGAGCCCCCGCGCGACCTCCAGTCGGTTGGGATCGAGATCGATCACCCACAGCTCTGCCGGCGAGAAGAGCTGCGCCGTCACCAGCACCGCGAGACCGATGGGGCCCGCGCCGACGATCGCCACCACGTCACCGGGCTTCACCGAGCCGTTGACGACGCCCACCTCGTAGCCGGTTGGGAAGATGTCGCTGAGCATCACCATCGCCTCCTCGTCCGCGTCCGTCGAGAGCTTGAAGGTGCTCGTGTCCGCGAACGGGACGCGCACGTACTCGGCCTGGGTGCCGTCGATGCGGTTCCCGAAGGACCAGCCGCCGCTGCGGCAGTGCGAGTACATGGAGCGCTTGCAGAAATCACAGCGCCCGCAGGACGTGATACAGGACAGGAGCACCCTGTCCCCCACGGCCAGGTTGCCCACCGCAGCGCCGACCTCCTCGACCACGCCTACGCCCTCGTGGCCGAGGATCCGCCCCGGAGGCACCGACGGCACGTCGCCCTTCAGGATGTGGAGGTCGGTGCCGCAGATCGTCGTGGTGGTGATCCGAACGATCACGTCCGTCGGCTCCTGCAGCCTGGGGCGAGGCCGCTCCTCCCAACTTCGCTTTCCGGGGCCACCGTAGACGAGAGCCTTCATCGCACGAGCCTTTCCTTCGAGGAGGGAGGGAAGAACCTACCGCCCGCCGTGCGTCGCGCCAGCCCGCCTTCGGGGCGGGCGCCCGGGGGCACGACGCGGCTTGAAGCGAGAGGTCGCGTCCCATACAAACCGCTCCGAGAGGTGCCGATGGAGAACAGGATTCGTGAGCGGATCCGCGACGTCGTGGGGTTCCCGAAGGACGGAATCGTCTTCAAGGATCTCACGCCTCTGATCGCGGATCCCGTGGCCTTTCGAGGCGCCGTGGACGGCCTGGCGGAGTACGCGTCCCGGGATCGGATCGATCGGATCGTCGGGATCGAGGCGCGCGGCTTCATCTTCGGCTCGGCCCTCGCCTGCCTCCTCGGCAAGGGCTTCTCCATCGTCCGCAAGCCGGGGAAGCTCCCGTGGCGGACGGATCGGGAGGAGTACAGCCTCGAGTACGGCAAGGGGGTGCTCGAGATCCACGAGGACGCCGTCCTGCCCGGGGAGCGCGTCCTCGTCGTGGACGATCTGCTCGCCACCGGCGGGACCGCGGCGGCGGCGAGCCGGCTGGTGGAGCGGCGCGGCGGCGTGGTCGCCTCGCTGGCGTTCGTCGTCGAGCTCGCCTTTCTCGAGGGCCGCAAGGCGCTCGCGGGCCGCACGGTCCGCTCCCTCGTCCGGTACTGACCCGCACGGCGCTCGACGAGGCGCACCCGGGGCGTGGATCGAGGAGAGGCCGTGCGCTATGCAAGCGGCCATGCGAATCCTCCACGCGATGATCCGGGTCGGAAACCTCGACCGCTCGCTCGAGTTCTACACGCGCGTCCTCGGGATGAAGCTCCTGCGCAAGCACGACTATCCCGACGGGCGCTTCACCCTCGCCTTCGTCGGCTACGGCCCCGAGGAGACCCATCCGGCGATCGAGCTCACCTGGAACTGGGACACCGACTCCTACGACCTCGGGAACGGCTTCGGCCACATCGCCCTCGGCGTCGAGGACATCCACGCTTCCTGCGACGCCATCCGCGCCGCCGGCGGCAAGGTGGTGCGGGAGCCGGGGCCCATGAAGCACGGCACCACGGTGATCGCGTTCGTGGAGGATCCCGACGGCTACCGGATCGAGCTCATCGAGAAGCGTCCCGCCTGATCGATCGCCGCATCGACGCGCGCGGGTCGGGCCCCGGATCCGGCCCGCGCGGGTCAGGCGGCGAGCAGGGAGCGGACGATCCCCAGCGAGTAGCGGCTCGCCACCAGGCGGACGAAGCGGGCGAAGTCGACAGGTGCCCCCTCGTCGGCCGCGTCCGAGATCGTGCGGATCGCGGTGAACGGAATGCCATACTCGTGGCAGACCTGGGCGACGGCGGCGCCCTCCATCTCCACGCACGCCACGTCGGGCAGGCGGCCGCGCAGCTCGTCGAGCTCCTCCCTCGCCGCGAAGAACTTGTCCCCGCTGGCGATCGCCCCCTCCACCACCTTGGGTGCGCCGATCCCGAACTCCCGGGCGACGTCGCCGTCGATCGGGTGCCGGGCGAGGAACCGCTCCGCCGCACGCACCGCCTCCCGCCGGGCCGAGGCGTCCGTCTCGAAGCCGGTCACCCCCAGCAGCGGGATCTCGTGCCGGGGGAAGAGGGGCGAGCCGTCCATGTCGTGCTGGTAGAGGGTGCGCCCCACCACCACGTCGCCCACCCGCAGGTCGGAGCGGGCCGCCCCCGCCACGCCCGTGAAGAGGATCCGCCCCACGCCGTGGCGGGCCAGGAGCTCCGCCGCGGTCGTCGCCGCCGCCACCTTCCCCCAGCGGGAGAAGACGATCACCGCCTCGTGCCCGAAGAGCTCGCCGGCGTGGTAGGTGCGCCGCCCCACCTCCACCTGCTCCCGCTTCGGCCCCATCGCCTCGACGAGGCCCGCGATCTCCTCCGGCATCGCGCCCATGATCCCGATCTTCACCATTGCTCCTCCGCTCCTCCCCGCGCTCCCTTTCGGGGCGCCAGCGGATGCTCGTCGCTCGCGCACCGGGTCCCCTCGCGATACCCCGCCGCGCGGGCGATCCTCAACCGCGAAGTCGGCCCGGCGATTCGCGCGGCCCGGTCGCGGGCCGCCGCCACCCGTCTTTTCCCTGGCGGCCCCCGGCCGGCGAGACGATCCTCGCGGCAGGGTACGGACCGGGCATCGCCAACGCGGTGGCGGAGCGGTTCGGTCAGGTCGCCGCGGTGAACGAGGCGCTTCCCGACCTGCGCGCGCCAGGGCGCGGTGCTGGTCACCAACGGCGGGTGCGGACGACGCCTCGTCCCTCGGGAACGCCGGCACCCGACCCCTTGCGGGGGCGAGGAGGGTGGCCCCGTAGCGCCGCCTCAGCGGGCCCGGGCGGCCCTCCTCCTCGGCTTGCCGTCCACGAACGCCGCCAGGTGCTCGCCGGTGAGGGTGGATCGCGCGGCCACCAGATCGGTGGGCGTGCCCTCGAAGACGACCCGCCCGCCGTCGTGGCCGGCGCCCGGCCCGAGATCGATGATCCAGTCGGCGTGCGCCATCACCGCCAGGTGGTGCTCGATCACGATTACCGACTTGCCGGCGTCCACCAGCCGATCCAGCAGCCCGAGGAGCATCCGGAGGTCGGCGAGATGCAGGCCCGCGGTCGGCTCGTCCAGCACGTAGACGCCGCCCTCCTCGCCCATGTGGGTGGCGAGCTTGAGGCGCTGGCGCTCGCCGCCGGACAGCGTGGTGAGGGGCTGGCCGAGCCGGACGTAGCCCAGGCCCACGTCCGCCATGCGCTCCAGGATCGCGCGCGCCGCGGGCGTCCTCGCCTCGCCCTCGCCGAAGAAGCCGAGGGCCTCGTCGACGGAGAGCTCGAGGACCTGCGCGATGTCCAGGCCGCCGAGGCGGTGCTCCAGCACCGACGCCTGGAACCTGCGCCCCTCGCAGTCCTCGCAGACGGTGGAGACCCCCGCCATCATCGCGAGATCGGTGTAGATCACGCCGGCGCCGTTGCAGGTGGGGCAGGCGCCCTCGGAGTTGGCGCTGAAGAGGGTGGGCTTGACCCCGTTGGCCTTCGCGAAGGCCTTGCGGATCGGATCGAGCAGCCCGGTGTAGGTCGCGGGGTTGCTGCGGCGGGAGCCGCGGATCGGCGCCTGGTCCACCGCCACCACCCCTTCCCGCCCGCAGACCGAGCCGCGGATCAGCGAGCTCTTCCCCGACCCGGCCACCCCGGTGACGACGACCAACACCCCCAGCGGAATGTCGACGTCCACGTCCTTCAGGTTGTGGGTGCTGGCGCCGCGCACGGCCATCACGCCGGTGGGGCTTCGCACCGAGGGCTTCAGCGAGGCCCGATCGCGCATGTGCCGGCCGGTGAGGGTCCCGCTCTTTTGCAGCCCCTCGACCGTGCCCTCGAAGACCACCTCGCCGCCGGACGCGCCGGCGCCGGGGCCGAGGTCGACGACGTGATCCGCGATGGCGATCGCCTCCGGGTTGTGTTCCACCACGAGGACGGTGTTGCCCTTGTCGCGCAGCCGCAGGAGCAGCTCGTTCATCCGCTGGATGTCGTGGGGGTGCAGCCCGACGGTCGGCTCGTCGAAGACGTAGGTCACGTCCGTGAGCGACGAGCCCAGGTGGCGGATCATCTTGGTGCGCTGCGCCTCGCCTCCCGACAGCGTCCCCGACGGCCGATCGAGGCTGAGGTAGCCCAGGCCGATCTCCACGAAGGAGTCGAGGGTCCCCTGCAGCGACCCGAGCAGCGGCGCCACCTGCGGCTCGTCCAGGCTCCGCACCCACTCGGCGAGATCGCTGATCTGCATCGCGCAGACGTCGGCGATGCTCATCCCGGAGATCTTCGAGGAGCGGGCGGCCTCGTTGAGGCGGGTGCCGCCGCAGTCGGGGCAGGCGGTGAACGTCACCGCGCGCTCCACGAACGCCCGGATGTGCGGCTGCATCGCCTCGACGTCCTTGGAGAGGAACGACTTCTGGATCTGGGGGATCAGCCCGGCGTAGGTGAGGTTGATCCCGTCGATTCGGATCTTGGTCGGCTCCCTGTGGAGCAGATCGTGGAGCTCCTTCTTGGTGAACTTGCGGATCGGCTTGTCCGGATCGAAGTAGCCGCAGCCGCGGAAGATGCGGCCGTACCAGCCTTCCATGCTGTAGCCGGGGATGGTGATCGCACCCTCGTTCAGCGACTTGCTGGCGTCGTAGAGCTGCGACAGGTCGAAGTCGTTCACCCTCCCCACGCCCTCGCACCTCGGGCACATGCCGCCGGTCATGGTGAAGACGCGCTTCTCCGCCTTCTTGCCGGCCCCCTTCTCGATCGTGATCTCCCCGACCGCGCGGACCGAGGGCACGTTGAACGAGTACGCCTGGGACGATCCGATGTGGGGCACGCCGAGGCGGCTGAACAACACCCGCAGCATCGCGTTGGCGTCGGTGACGGTGCCCACCGTGGACCGGACGTTGCCGACGATGCGCTCCTGATCCACGAGGATCGCGGGGGTGAGGCCTTCCAGGACGTCCACCTCGGGGCGGGCCAGCGTCGGCATGAACCCCTGCACGAACGCGCTGTAGGTCTCGTTGATCAGCCGCTGCGCCTCGGCGGCGATGGTGCCGAAGACCAGCGACGACTTGCCGGACCCCGACACGCCGGTGAACACGGTGAGGCGCCGCTTCGGGATCTCGACGCTCACGTCCTCGAGGTTGTTCTGCCGGGCGCCCTGCACCCGGATCCGGTCGTGGAGGTCGGCGGCGTGCGATCGTGGAGAGGTCATGTCGGAATCCTTCGTCGAACCTTCGGTCGGGCGACGGCGGCGCGGGCGTGGGGAGTTCATGCGGCCTCGTCGAGGACCTCGACGAGCTTGCCGCCCATCATCCTCCAGCCGTAGCGGGCGCCGCCGAAGTTCTTCTTCTGATCCTCGCGGAAGCCCTCGTGCACCAGTGACAGCCGGGTGCCCGTCGCCGTGGGCTCGAGGGTGAAGGTGACGGTGGTGTCCAGGTCGCCGACGACCCAGGTGTAGCGCAGCCTTCGGTGAGGCTCGACCTCGAGGATCCGGCCGTCCACGCGACCGTCCCAGCCGGGCTGCGGCGGCGCCTGGAACCGGAGCGCGGCCCCCGGCGCGAGCTCCATCTCGACAACGGGCAGCAGCCACTCCGCGAGCAGCGCCGGCTCGGTGAGGGCCCGCCACACCTTCCGGGGAGGATGGGGCAGATCGAACTCGAACTCGATCGTCGTGGACTGCCCTCGCGCGGTCTTGTCTACGAAGCTCACTGGTCCATCCTCTTCAGCAGGTCCTCCAGGCGATCGACGCGATCCGCCCAGAAGGCGCGGTAGTGGGCGATCCAGTCGACGAGCGGCTTCAGCCCGCGCGGCTCCACCCGGTAGTAGACGTGACGACCGTCGCGCCGGCCGTTCACGAGGCCCGCCTCCCGCAGGGTGGCCAGGTGCTGCGAGACCGCCGGCTGCGAGATGTGGAAGCGCGCCTTGAGATCCTTCACCGCCGCCTCTCCCTCCGTGAGCGCCTCGAAGATCGCCCGGCGGCTGGGGTCGGCGAGGGCCTGAAAGATCCGGTTCTCGGCGGCTCGCTGCATGGCTGCACTTATAAGCCTACGCTTATCTGTCTGTCGAGCCCCGCTCGTCGAGAGCCAAGGTCCGTCCGCCGACCCCCGGCCAGGGCGCGGGGGCGCCGAGGAGCGGCGGACCCTGGCAGCATGGGGGAAGGATCGTGCAGGTCCGCCTTTGGCGAGGGCACGGATGACGCCGGAGGATCACCCGCTCCTCGATCACGCCCTCCGGCTGGTGCTCGCCGCCCTGCTGGCGCTCCCGGTGGGATGGGAGCCCGGGCCGCACCGCAGCGCCGTGGGCCTCGCCGGCATCGGATTCGTGGGCACCGGCGCCATCCTCAAGTCCTCCGAGACCTCCCGCGGGATCACCAAGGCGGTGCGCCCGTGGGTCACCGGCGCGATCGGCGCCGCCGCCGGGCTCGGCGCCACCCTCCTCGCCGTGTCCCTCTCCGTGCTCAGCGCCGCGGCGGTCGCGGCACAGGCGCTCCTCGGGCGCTGGCGGGAGACGAGATGACCGCCTGGGACGCGCTCCCGGGGATGCCGCTCGACCTCGGGATCGCCTTCGCCCTCGGGATCCCCGTGGGATGGGATCGCGAGCGCCACGAATTCGGCCCGGGGATCCGCACCTATCCCCTCCTGGCCAAGGGGGCGAACGCCTACATCGAGATCGGTCAGTTCGCCTTCCACGATTCCCTCGAGAGCCAGGCGCGCGTCTTCCAGGCGCTGGTGAGCGGGATCGGCTTCATCGGCGCCGGCGCGATCTTCAAGGGGCGCGCCGAGATCTACGGCCTCGCCACGGCCGTCAGCCTCTGGGTCACGGTGAGCGTGGGCATCGCCGCGGCCTACCGGCTCTACGTCCTCGGGGCGGCGCTCTCCGCGGCGACCCTCGCCGCGCTCCGCCTCCTCCAGCCCCTCAAGCGGATCCCGGACGAGGCCGAGGCGTCCCTGGCGAGGACGAGCGGAGGGCGGGGCTCAAGCGCCCCTGGCGACCGGATCGGGACCGTCTCCCTGAATGGGAAGGCCGACCCGCGGCCTCTGCCGGCTCAGCAGCCAGGAGATCGGAAAGAGCACCGCCAGCGCCGTGAGGACGCAGGCGGTCACCATCACCAGCACGCCCGGATCGTCGAAGTCCTGGGACGCGACCACCATGGCGGCGGCGACGTTCCGCTGCGCCGTCCCCAGGCCGAGGACGGAGCTGGTGTCGCGGCGGCTGATCAGGAAGCCGATCAGGAAGGCGCCCACGATGAGCAGGGCCGCGGCGGGGATCGCCCCCGTCTTCAGGATCCCGACGAACTGGGGGAGGTTGGCGCCGAAGATCGATCCCACCGCCACGACGAGGGAAAGGGTCGACAGCTTGCGTCCGACGGGGGCGAGCCGGACGGCCACGCGCGGCGCCACCGCCCTCGTGACGAGGCCGAGCACGAGCGGCACGAGCAGGGTGGAGAGGAGCGGGGCGCCGATCGCCAGGACGCTCGAAGGCGTGTAGTTCAGGTCGCGGAGAGAAGGGTCCGCCGTGGCCATCGGCACGTAGAACGGAAGGAAGACCACCGTCGAGGGGACGAGGAGCAGCAGGAGCGCCGCGCAGAGCGCGATGTCGCTCTTCGCCGCCTGCGCCAGCTTGATGAGGAACGGCGCCCCCGCCGAGCCCGCGAGCAGGAAGAGCCCGATGGCGAGCGGCGGATCCAGCGGGATCATCCGCTCGATCCCGATGGCCAGGACCGGGACCAGGACGAAGTTGCAGACCAGCGCCCGGAACACCTGGCGGACGTTGCGCAGCGGCTCCAGGATCCGCGAGACGCGATACGAGAACCCCACGGTGGAGAGGCTGGTCACCGTGAAGACGACGACCGCGATGTTCCCCGTCAAGGCGAGGGCTTCTCTCATGGACGGCGCATCCTCTTCGACCCGGGCCGTGGCGGAAGCACCCGCGCCTCCTGTGGGTCTCTCGACCGTTCGCGCGCCGCAATCAGGGCGTTCGGCGGCTCGCCGAGCGCGCGCGCCGCCTCGTGGTGCTGCATCGAGACCGTGCCGATCCCTTCGGAGAAGCGGAAGGGTAGCCCCTCGCGACGGGCGGGGCATACCGGGAACTGTATTCTCGGCGACGATCGGGCGAGGGTCACCGCGGCGCCCCGTATCCCCTCCCGTCCGCCGAGCGCGGCCCGCCCCGATGGTCCTCGTGCGAGGGAGATCGCCAGCCGGTCGTCGAAGGCGCCGCGGCTCGACGTCGGAGGTTCACCGGCGGACGCTCGGCCGCTTCTCCCCTGCTTCGCGGAGGCCCTCCATCCGGTACACTTCGAGGATGAAGAAGCCCTCCAGCGAGACCCTCGCCCGCTTCCGCGTCGTCGCCCACGGCCTCCTCCGGATCGTCCCGGCGCTGCTCATGATGCAGCACGGCGCACAGAAGCTCTTCGGCGCGCTCGGAGGCGCCGGGGGCTCTGGGGAGGCCGTGCCCCTCTTCTCGCTCCTCGGCCTCGCGGGGATCCTCGAGTTCTTCGTCGCGGCGCTGGTGGTGATCGGTCTCTTCACCAGACCCGCGGCGCTCCTGCTGGCCGTCGAGATGGCGGTCGCGTACCTCATGGCGCACGCACCCATGGGCTTCTGGCCCATCTCGAACGGGGGCGAGCCGGCCCTCCTCCTCCTCTTCGTCTTCCTCTACCTGGCCACCGCGGGGCCCGGGCCGTGGAGCCTCGACGCGCGGCGGGAGGCGAGCCGAAAGCGGTTGTGAAGGCGGGCCCCCTCGCCGGTGGTCATCCGGCGCCCCCCGCCGAGGCCGCGAGGGCGCGCTCGGACGCGGGCTCGGCGCGGTGGCCGGCCAGGGGCGGGCGGAAGCGGCGCAGCCGCAGCGCGTTGCCGAGGACGAAGACGCTGGAGAGCGCCATCGCGACGGCGGCGAACACCGGCGACAGGAGCGGGCCGCCCAGCGGGTGGAGCAGGCCGGCGGCGATGGGGATCAGCGCCGTGTTGTACGCGAAGGCCCAGAAGAGGTTCTGGCGGATGTTGCCGATGGTGGCCTTGGAGAGGGCGATGGCGTTGGGGACGCCCTCGAGGTTGCCGGACATCAGCACCACGTCCGCCGCCTCGATCGCGACGTCGGTGCCGGTCCCGATGGCGATGCCCACGTCGGCCTTGGCGAGGGCCGGCGCGTCGTTGATCCCGTCGCCGACGAAGGCGACGCCCCCGTGCGCCTTCCGCAGCCGGCGGATCGCCTTCACCTTGTCGCCGGGGAGGACCTCGGCCTCGACCTCGTCGATGCCGAGCTGCCTGGCGATGGCCTCCGCGGTGCGGCGGTTGTCGCCGGTGATCATCGCCACCCGGAGGCCGAGCGCGTGCAGGGCCGCGATCGCCCCCGGCGTCGTCTCCTTGATGGGGTCGGCCACCGCCAGGATTGCCGCGAGCCTGCCGTCGATCGCGGCGTAGAGCGGGGACTTGCCCTGCTCCCCCAGCCGCGAGGCGAGCGCCGCGAAGGCGGACGGCTCCAGCCCGAGGCGCGTCATGAGGCGATCGGCGCCGATCTCCACCCGGGCGCCGCCGACCGTGGCGCGGACGCCGAAGCCGGTGATGGACTCGAAGGCCTGCACCTCGGGCAGCGCGAGCCCCTCCGCCTTCGCCGCCTCCACGATGGTGCGGGCGATCGGGTGTTCGGATCGATCCTCGACCGCGGCGATCCGAGCGAGGACCTCGTCCCGCTCGAAGCCCTCCACCACCTCGAGATCGGTGAGCGCGGGCCTGCCCACCGTGAGCGTCCCCGTCTTGTCCACGGCGACGACCCGGGCCTCCTTCAGCCGCTGCAGCGCGTCTCCCTTGCGGAAGAGCACGCCCAGCTCGGCGCCCCGCCCCGTCCCCACCATGATCGAGGTCGGCGTGGCCAGGCCCATGGCGCAGGGGCAGGCGATGATCAGCACCGCCACCGCGTTCACCAGGCCGAAGGTGAGCGCCGGCTCGGGGCCGAAGGCCAGCCACACCACGAAGGTCAGCGCCGCCGCCGCCATCACCGCGGGGACGAACCAGAGGGTGACGCGATCGACGAGCGCCTGGATGGGGAGCTTGGACCCTTGCGCCTGCTCGACCATGCGGATGATCTGGGCGAGGACGGTGCGGCTCCCCACGGCGGTGGCGCGGAAGGCGAGGGCGCCAGTCTGGTTGACGGTGCCGCCCACCACCTCCGCACCCTCGCCCTTCTGCACGGGGACGGGCTCGCCGGTGATCATCGACTCGTCGACGAAGCTGCCGCCCTCGATCACCGTGCCGTCGACCGGCACGCGCTCGCCGGGCCGCACCTCCACCACGTCGCCCGGCAGGACCTCGGCCACGGCGATCTCGACCGCGGCGCCGCCGCGCCGCACCCGGGCGGTCTTCGGCTGGAGGCCGACGAGGCGCTGGATCGCCTGGGAGGTGCGGCCCTTCGCCTTCGCCTCCAGGTACCTGCCGAGGAGGATGAGGGTGACGATGACCGCGGCGGCCTCGTAGTAGACGTGGACCGTCCCCGCCGGCAGCAGCGAGGAGGCGAAGGTCGCCACCACCGAGAAGCCGTAGGCCGCCAGCGTCCCCACCGCCACCAGCGAGTTCATGTCCGGCGCCCGGCGGAGCAGGGCGGGGATCCCCGCGCGAAGGAAGCGGAGGCCGGGGCCGAAGAGCAGAGCGGAGGTCAGCGCGAACTGGATCCACCAGCTCGTGCGGGTGCCGAGGCTCCGATCGATCCACCCGGCGAGGCCGGGGATGAAGTGCGATCCCATCTCCAGCGCGAAGACCGGCGCGGTGAGGAGCGCGGCGATCGCCAGATCCCGGCGCAGGGCGGCGCTCTCCTTGGCGCGGCGCGCCTCCTCCGCCTCGGGGTCGATGGCCTCCAGGCGCCGCGCGGCGTAGCCCGCCTCGCGAACCGCGTCGATCAGCCGGGCGGGGTCCACCTCCTCGCCGATCACCACGGCGGCCCGCTCGGTGGCCAGGTTCACGTGGGTCGAGACCACCCCCGGCACCGCGCGCAGGGCGCGCTCCACCCGCCCCACGCACGACGCGCAGTTCATACCCTCGATCGCGAGCTCGATCGGCGGCGGTCCCGCGTGCTCCTCCCTCGGGTGCGCTGGGACGGGGACCATGGCTTCCTCTCCTTTCGTCACGCCCGTCTCATAAAGGTTCCGGCCACGGGAAGATCAAGGCAAAGTGAAGCTCGCCGGCTCGCTCGGCCTGCAAGCGCCTGGATCTGCGGCCTGTTCCGGGGGCGGCGCTATTCGATGGTGGAGCGCGCGGTGGGCTTCGGGCCGGCGATGGAGACCGCCTTGCGGTTCACGAACTCGAGGATCCCGTCGCGCGCCAGCTCCCTGCCGTAGCCGGAACTCTTCACGCCGCCGAAGGGGAGGCGGGGGTCGGAGACCACCATCGAGTTCACGAAGGTCATCCCCGCCTCGATCTCGTTCACGAACCGCTCCACCTCCGACGCGTCCCGGGTCCACACGCTGGAGCCCAGGCCGAACTCGGTGGCGTTCGCGAGGGCGATCGCCTCGTCGAGGTCGGCGACCTGGAAGAGGAGGGCGACGGGGCCGAAGACCTCCTCGGTGAAGGCGCGGGCGTCCTCGGGGACGTCCGCCAGCACGGTGGGCGCGTAGAACCAGCCGCTCGTCCCCACGCTCGTCCCGCCGGCGAGGAGGCGCGCCCCCCGGCGCACGGCGTCCTCCACCTGCTCCGCCACGCCGTCCCGGATGCTCTCGGTGGCGAGGGGCCCCACGGTCGTCTCCTCCGAGAGCGGATCGCCGACCTTCACCTTCGACAGCTCGGCGAGGAAGCGCTCCTGGAACGCCCCGTAGACGTCGCGGTGGACGATGAACCGCTTGGCGGCGATGCAGGACTGGCCGGAGTTGACGTTGCGGGCCGCGACCGCGGTCTTCGCCGCGGCGTCCAGATCGGCGCTCGGCATCACCACGAAGGGATCGCTTCCGCCGAGCTCGAGCACCGTCTTCTTGATCCGCTTCCCGGCGAGCGAGGCCACCGACGATCCGGCGGGGCCGCTCCCGGTGAGCGTGGCCGCCACCACCCGGGGATCCTCGAGCACCTGCGCCGCCTTGCGATGGCCGATGAGCAGCGTCTGGAACACCCCTTCCGGGAAGCCCGCCCGAAGGAGGACCTCCTCGATCGCCAGCGCGCACTGGGGCACGTTCGACGCGTGCTTGAGGAGGCCGACGTTGCCCGCCATCAGGCCGGGGGCGGCGAAGCGGAAGACCTGCCAGAACGGGAAGTTCCAGGGCATCACCGCGAGGACCGGGCCGAGGGGCAGGTGGCGCACGTAGGCGCGGGCGTCGCCGACGTCCACCGGCTCGTCCGCGAGGAGCCGCTCGGCGTGCTCGGCGTAGTGGCGGCACACCCACGCGCACTTGTCGACCTCCGCCCGGGCGGCGGCGATCGGCTTGCCCATCTCCACGACCATCAGGCGGGCGAGGCGCTCGCGATCGCCGGTGAGCTGCTCTGCGGCCCTGGCCATCGACTCGGCTCGCCGGGAAAAGCTCGTCCGCCGCCAGTGCGAGAACGCCTCCGCGGCGAGGGCCAGCTTCCGCTCGAGGGCCGCGTCGTCCAGCTCCTCGAAGGTGCGCAGCCTCTCGCCCGTGGCGGGGTTGATGGTCGCGATGCCCATGCGCCTCTCCTCCTCGGCCCGGCCGCTGCCCGGGCAGGTGTCGGAGCTTAACGGGGATCGCGGCCTGCGGCGAAGGGCGATCGCCGGATCGCCCGGCGGACGGACGAGATTCGAACAGCCCGCGGTCGCCGGACGGTCGGGTAGATTGTCCGGCATGCGCTACGAAGGAAGGATCTTCCGCCCGCCCAGCGAGGCCGACGCCTACATCCTCCAGGCCACCATCGGCTGCTCGTGGAACCACTGCACCTACTGTGACATGTACCGCGACAAGACCTTCCGCGTCCGGGACCTCGCCCAGACGCTCGCCGACGTCCGGGCGGCGGGCGAGGCCTTCGGCCCGAGCGTGTCCAAGGTCTTCGTCGCGGACGGCGACGCCCTGGTCATGGACCTGCCCCACTGGGAGGCCATCCTGGCGGCCTGCCGCGGCGCCTTCCCGCGCCTGCGGCGGGTGAGCGCCTACGCTACCGCGACGAACCTGAAGCAGAAGTCCGAGGAGGAGCTGTCGCGCCTGCGATCCCTCGGCCTCACCCAGCTCTACATCGGCCCCGAGACCGGCGACGACGCGACCTCGAAGCGGATCGCCAAGGGCGCCACGTTCGCCGACCACGTGGAGGCGGCGCGCCGGGCGCGGGCGGCGGACATCAAGCTTTCGGCGATCTTCCTCCTCGGCGTGGGCGGGATCGAGCGCAGCCGCGAACACGCCGAGGGGACGGCGCGGCTCGTCACCGAGATGGACCCCAGGTTCGTCTCGCTCCTCACCCTCACCGTCGTGCCGGGCACGCCGATCGCCAGGCTCCAGGACAGCGAGCGCTTCGAGCTGCCGTCCGTCGGCCAGATGCTCGGCGAGCTGCGCACCATCGTCTCCCTCGCGTCCCCGACCGACGCGATCTTCCGCACCAACCACGCGTCGAACCATCTGCCGCTCGCCGGCCGCCTCCCCCGGGATCGAGACCGCATCGTCGCCACCATCGACCGCGCCCTCTCGGGCGACGTGGCGCTGCGTCCCGAGTGGCTGCGGGGCCTGTGAGCGAGCGGGAGGCGTCGCCGACCGGAGCCTTCGGCTCCCGCGAGGCCGCCCGGGCCGGCGCGCCTCCTCGACTCCCGCGCTGGCCTTTCGGCGGCCTGCGCCTCCGCGAGGCCGCCGGGCCCATGGAAGTTCCCCTATCCGCCCGCCTGCGGCTCGCCGGGCCCCCCTTCCCCGAAGTCGTCGTCTGCCAGAGCGGCTTGCCCCACTCGATGAGGGTATCGCCCCCCAGACGTGGCGATCGGCGCGCTGCGCAGGTAGGCGACGGCGTCCTCGCGCGTCCGCAACCCCCGATCGCCGATGAACTGGATCCAGTCGGGATCGTTCGTCGACTCGAGGATGAAGCCCGCGTCGCGCTCCTCGAGGTGACGGAGCACGAGGCGGGGCGTCTCGGCTCCGGATCGCCGCGGGTGCGCGCGGCGATCCGGATGCGCCCCGGCGCGGAGCCTCAGTGCGCGTGCTCGGAGGCCTCGCCGCCCTCGAGCGCCGCCTGGATGCTGCGGGCGTGCTCGAGGTGCGCGATGAACGCGGGCCGCACGTTCACGAGCATCGCCTTGAGCTCCTCGTTCTGCGCCGAGGGGATCAGGGTCGAGTCGAGCACCTCGATCACCGCCGCGTGGTAGGCGACCTCGTTGTCCACGTACGCCTTGTCGAACTCGGCGCCGGAGAGGCTCCGCATCGACGAGCGGGTCTTCTGGGCGCTGGCGGCCAGGGAGCGGCTGGTCTCGGTCTCCTCGGGGGTGACGCCGAGGCGGGTGACCAGGTCCACCGCCGCCTGATTCACCGCGGTGTGGTCGTCCATCATGCGCTGGGCGAACTGCTTCACCTGGGGGTTCGAGGAGCGCTCCATCGCGAGCGAGCCGTTGTCGACGTCGATCTGGTTGGCCGTGGTGACGATGGCCGCGATCTGCGCGTCGTCGAGCCCGGAGCTGGAGCTCGCGTCCGCGCCGGCGGACTCCGGGGTGGAGGCGCAGCCCGCGGCCGCGACGAGGAGAGAGACAGAGGCAAGCCCAGCGATTCGTAGGTACGTCGAGACGGTCGTCATCTTGAATCCTCCGATTGTCGTGAATCGAACGAAACGAGGGCCGCCGCACGGACCTGCCGGGCGGCGCACACACGACGATGGAGTCCTCGGGCCGGCGCGAGGTGACATCCGATCGTCGCTTCCCCCGAACGGGTTTGTTCACCCGCGCACGACCGGCGGACGGGAGCGCTTCCGTCACCTTTCCCCGCGCCGGGAATCTGTCGGTCGTTCACCCGGACCAGAAGGGAAGACGACCCCGATGCTCGCTCGAATCGCCCGAACCGCCCTCGCCCTCGCGGCGGCAGCGCTCTTCTTGCTGCCCCTCGAGCGCGCGTCGCCCGCCGAGGCCACCGACTCCGCCTCTCGGGTCCACGAGGTGACGATCAAGGGGATGGAGTTCGTGCCGGCGACCCTCGAGGTCTCCGTGGGCGACACCATCGAGTGGGTCAACGAGGACCTCGTCCCCCACACCGCGACGGCCATCCGGGACGGTCGGACGCTCTTCGACTCGGGCGTCTTCCCGGCGAAGGCCTCGTGGAGGTACGTCGCGTCGGAGGCGGGATCCTTCCCCTACGTCTGCCTGCTCCACCCCACCATGAAGGGGAAGCTGATCGTCCGCTGAAGGCCGCCGCTCGCCGCCCCGGCCCTTCCCCCCTGGACGCCGACGCCCATGGCCTGGGGACGGGAGCGCCGCGGGCCCCAGCCGGGGTAGACTGGCGCGGTGAACGACCACCCTTTCGACCTCTCGACCGAAGCCGAGCTTCGCAGGCGGCGAAGCGCGAAGTGGCACGTGTACCCGCCCGACGTCCTCCCCGCCTGGGTGGCGGAGATGGACTACCCGATCGCCGCGCCGATCAAGCGCGTGCTGGCCACGGCGCTCGACGCGGACGACGCGGGCTACGCCGATCCCCGCGGCCTCGGCGACTCGTTCGCGTCGTGGGCCCGGGCGACGTGGGGCTGGGAGGTCGCGCCCGCGGACGTAAAGGTGGCGCCCGACGTGGTCACTGCGATCGGCGAGATCCTCCACGTGGCCACCGGGCCCGGCGACGGCGTGGTCATCGATCCGCCGGTGTACCCGCCCTTCGCCGGGACCGTCCGCCGCCTGGGCCGCCGCGTCGTCGAGACCCCGCTGGCGCGGGTGGAGGGCGGCGGCCACCGGCTCGACCTCGGCGCGATCGAGCGCGCCTACGCCGCGGGGGCACGGGTGCATCTCCTCTGCTCGCCGCACAACCCGGTCGGCCTCGTCCACGATCGGGAGGCGCTGGCGGCCGTCGCGCAGCTCGCCGCGCGGCACGGCGTCCTCGTCCTCAGCGACGAGATCCACGCGCCGCTCACCTACGCTCCGGCGAGGCACGTGCCCTTCCCCACCGTCTCCGCGGACGCCGCCCGGACGGCGGTGGTGCTCACCTCGGCGTCCAAGACCTGGAACATCGCCGGCCTCAAGGCCTCGGTGATGGTCGCCTGCCACGACGAGACGCGCCGGGTGCTGGAGAGGCTTCCGCCGGAGCTGCCGTACCACGCCAGCCACTTCGGCGTCCTCGGCGCCCGCGCCGCCTTCGAGGAGGGAGGCCCCTGGCTCGAGGAGACCCTCCGGATCCTCGACCGCAACCGCCGCCTCGTCACCGAGCTCCTGCGCGAGCACCTCCCCCGCGCTCGGTATGTCGAGCCCGCCGCCGGCTACCTCGCGTGGATCGACTGCACCGACCTCGGGCTCGGCCCGGATCCGGCGAAGGTCTTCCTCGAGAAGGGCCGCGTCGCCCTCAACTCCGGCCTCGCCTTCGGCACGGGCGGCGAGGGTTTCGCCCGGCTCAACTTCGCGACGACGCGGGCGCTGCTGGAGGAGGCCGTCCGGCGAATGGCGGCGGTGGTGGGCGGGTAGGCGATGGGCAGGCCGCTTCGAGTGCTCCTGTCGGTGCCCAGGACCTTCTGGGAGATCACCGAGGCGGCGTCGCAGCCCGACGTGGGCCTCGCCGACATCGCCCGGATCGTGGAGCACGACGCGGCGATGTCCGTGAAGGTCCTGCAGCTCGTCAACTCGTCGTACTTCGGCCTCGCCCAGCGGCAGACCTCCGTGCGGCACGCGGTGGCCTACCTGGGCACCGAGATGGTCAAGGCCCTCGCCCTCACCGCGAACGTCTTCGTCTCGGCGGCCCCCGCCATCGCCGGCGTCACCCTGGACGAGCTGCAGCGCCACTCGCTGCTCACGGCGCGCATCGCCAAGCGGTTCTTCTCCGACGAGGAGATCCCGAGATCCGCCGCGCGCGGGTCGGTGCCTACCCGCGCGCCCCGGCTCACGCTCAGCGGCGCTCGAGGCCGTGGGCCTTGATCACCTCTTCATTTCGGGCGTTCGCGCGCTGCAGCGCGGGGCGCTCCGCCAGGCGCGCGGCGTACGCCTCGAAGATCGGCTCGGGCTTCAGCATCCCGAACCCGAGCATGTAGCGGATCGTGCCGCCGAAGATCGTGTCGGCCATCGAGAACCGATCGCCGAGAAGAAAGGACTTGTCCCTGAGCGCGTGGCGCATCGTCTCGACCATCGCCTCGTAGTTGCCCCAGCCGGCCGCCTCCTCCTGGTAGGTCCAGCCGGCCGCCTTCGCCATCGATCCCGGCTCGATCACCGAGGGTGCGAAGAACGACCAGCGCAGGTACGTGCCGCGGGCGGGATCGTCGAGGCCCGGAGCGAGCTTCCCCATCGAGTAGCGGTCGGCGAGGTACAGGCCGATGGCGGCAGACTCGGTCACCACGACGTCGCCGTCGGTGAGGACGGGGAGCTTGCCCATCGGGTTCAGCGCGACGATCTCCGGCGCCTTCTGCCCCCCCGCCGCGAAGTCGACGTAGCGGAGCTCGTAGGGGACCCCGACCTCCTCGAGCATCCAGACGACGTTCGCGGCGCGGGTGTAGGGGTGGTGATACAGCACGACGGACATGGTTTCTCCCGAAGGGGTGGTTTCGTTCGGAAGGTGTCGTGGCTCCCCACCCCTCGGGGCCTCGGCCAGCCGTTCCTACCACGCGTCGACCCGCAGTCGCTAGGCCCGCCGGACGAAAGGGCCGTCGAGGACCAGACCCTCCAGGGGCGGCGCTCACTCCGTCTCGACGAAGACCCGCAGGCGCTCGATGGCGTCGTCCCACTGGCGGGAGATCCGGTCCAGGTAGTCGCGCGCCTTGGAGAGCTGGCGCCGATCCAGGGTCCACACCGTCTCCCGCCGCAGGGGCCCGGCCTCGTGGCCCGTGGAGGGCCGGACGTGCTCACCCTCTCCTGCGACCGGCCGCTCGCGATCGATCGCTCGACGGCGAAGGGGAGGTTCGCCCTGCGCCGCGGCGAGCGGGCGTCCTTCGCGCTGATGCGCTCGCCGATCTGGGGGCGCGCCGCCGCGCCGCTCCGCGAGGACGAGATCGCTCGAGGCCCGCGATCGCCTCCCCGCCTGGTCCGCGACCCGGGACGAGATCCGCGCCGCGATCCTCGAGCGGGGCTGGTCCCCGGCGGCGCAGGCGTTCACCCAGAGCTTCGGCTCCGACGAGCTGGATGCGTCGGCGCTTCGGATCCCGCTGGTCGGCTTCCTGCCCGCGCGCGATCCCCGGGTGCGGTCCACCATCGAGGCGATCGCGACCCGCCTCGTCGACCGCCGCGCGCCTCGCGGGTGAACCTCTCGAGTCCCACCGAAGGCGCCCGCGGACGATCCCGTCGGAGGCCGCGGTGAGCCTCCGGGAGACGGCCCGGCGGCCGGACGACCTCCTCCGGCGTCGGGTGACGCGGCGCCGCCGGAGAAGACGGCGCCGATCGCCTCGACGGGGTCGCTACCCGCCGACCAGGATCTTCTGGACGGCCATCGCCACGCCCGTGATGCTCTCGCCGGCGATGAGGCCCGCCGCGAGCACGATCGCGAAGCGCGCCGCCCAGCCCGGCGCCACCTTGCCGGCGACCAGGGCGGCCACCGCACCGATGAGCATCGAGATCGAGTTGTAGGCCGGGATCACGAAGGCGAGCCCCAGGCTCGCGGGGCTGGGAACCCAGGCGCGCACCTTGCCGGGCAGGACCTTCTCGAGGACCGCGAGGACGATGCCCGCGGCGCCCGCCCAGGCCATCGCCGCCATGGCGCCCGCCGGCATCGCCTCCAGCCCCTTCATGAAGATCTCCGCCACCGCCTTCCAGGCGGCGACCGCCGGCGCGGGCCACTCGTCGGTGAGGAGGATCGAGGGATCGCGGACGATGATCAGATAGCCGAACGAGCCGAGGAGGGCGCCGGCCATGGCACCGAAGAACTGCGCCACGGCCTGCAGTCTCGGCACCGCGCCGAGGAGATGACCGGTCTTCAGATCGTGCAGCAGATCCGCGCACTGGCTCGCCGCGCCCCCGGTTACGTTGGCGGCCATGAGGTTCGGCGCCGCCTGGCCCGGCGCCACCACGCCGAAGACGAGCTGGGTGACCTTGCCCATGGCGCCCACCGGCGTGATCCCCGTCTCGCCGGAGACGCGCCCGGAGACGATCGCGAGCACGAAGGTGAGCAGCACGCCGAGCGTCGCGACGAAGGCGCCGATCCCGAAGAGGGACCACTGGAGGACGACGGAGAGGACGAGCGCGAAGGCGACCGCGCCGAGGAAGACCTTGGATGGCACGTCGCCGCGGTCCTCCCCGGCCCCTTGCGAGCGCCCGGCAGCACCGCGGAGGGCGCGGCCGATCGAGCGCCACGAGAACGCGAACGAGGTGAGGGAGGCGGTGACCATCATCGCCACGCCCGGCCAGAGGAGCCAGGTGAGCATCGGCCCGAACCAGACCGCGTCCTCGGCGCCCGTCGCCGCCCACCCCCTCTCCAGCGCCATGGGACCGACGATGGCCCACGCCAGCACCGCCCCCAGCGCCATGGAGGCGCTGGCCCGAATGCCGATGATGCCGCCGACGCCGACCATGAGCAGCGACGGATCGAGCGCGAAGGTGAGGTTCTTCAGGCTCGCGCCCGCCAGGCCCTTCTGCGCGAGGGCGCCGCCGCTCGAGGACGCGATGGCGCCGGGGAAGGCGAGGCGCGGGATCTTCCACACCTCCGCGGCGATCTTGACGACCGCCGCCACGATCCCGGCGCCGAGCAGCATCGACACCCGCTGCATCGCCTCCTTCCCCTTCGCGTACATCTCCCGGAGCGTGGCGGCGGCGGCGATCCCCGAGGCGAAGGGAAGCTTGTCCACCTCGATCATCTGCCGCCGCAGGCCCACCGCCACCGCGATCCCGACCAGGCAAACGCTGAAGGTCCACAGCACCAGCGCGCCCCAGGAGAGCACCTGGCCGGTGAGGAGCGTGAGCGCCGGGATGGGCGCCACCAGGCCGGCGGAGGAGATCGAGGCGGCCGACGACGCAGCGGTCTGGTTGATGTTGTTCTCCAGCATCCCGAAGGGCCGGGCGCCGAAGGCCTCCGTCACCTTCCAGAACCCGAAGGCCAGGAGCGCGGCGGTGATGGACATGTTGAAGCCCCAGCCCACCTTCAGCCCCGCGTAGATGTTGCAGAGCGAGAGGACGCCGCCGATCACCATCCCGGTCCCCACCGCGCGCACGGTGAGCTGCGGGATGGTGAAGTCGATGGGCTGCGGAACGAGGTGCGGCTCGGTACTGACTTCGGTCGTCGGGATCGTGGGCGAGTCTTCGCGCGGCTGCGGCCGAGGCTGGCTCATGTCCTGGCGGTGCTCCTGGAGGTTGGACACCCCCGCCTCCGCCCCGGGGCGGGGCGGAGCGGTCGGGGGCGTGCGATGGCGCTCCCTTCGGCTGCGGTGGCGTTTTCGGAAGGGTGGCACCTGGCGCCGCTTCTGTCGACAGGAACACGATCCAGCGCTCGCTCTTTCAGCGGCCTCCTTCCTTCGTCAGGACGACGTGGGTGGCGTGGCCGGTGGCGACGTGCTCGGTGCAGCGGTATCCGAGGGCCACCAGGTAGATCCCCCGAGCCATTGCTCCCCCTTGCCGAGGAGCACCGGCGAGATCGCTAGGTGTAGCTCGTCCACCAGCCCCGAGCGGCGAAGGACATGGTCTGCTCCCGTTCAGGACTTCGTCGAGTTGAACATCCAGCCGATGCCGAAGCGATCCTGAAGTGCACCGAAGAGCGCGCCCCAGGGCGCGTCGAAGAGCGGCTCGATGACCTTTCCGCCGGCGGCGAGGGCTTCGAAGCACGCGCGGGCGCGATCGGCTCCGTCGATGTCCAGCGCCACCACCACCCGGCCCCCCGGCGGCGGCGGGGCGTCGGGGCCGCCGTCGCTGAGGAAGATCAGCGCCCCGTCGATCCGGAGCGCGGCGTGCATCACCCTCTCGCGCTGCGCCTCGGGGCAGTTGGCGCCCATGGCGTCACCGAACCGCTGGAGCGACTCGACCTTTGCGCCCAGCGCCTCCTGGTAAAACGCGATCGCCTCGTTCGCCTGGCCGAAGAGCATGAGGTACGGGGTGGCCGTCTTGATCTGCATCTGGTTCTCCTCCTTGCGAGCGCGCCCCGAGAGCCGGGGCCGGAGGTTGGACGGCCGGCGGCCCCAGAAATCATCGCGCCTCGTGCGACCTTGGATCGCCTCGCCGTCCTCGGACGGAAGGAGCCGCCTTCGTCCGGCACCCGGCCCCTGGGCGTGCGGTGCCGCCTGCGGGCAGGATCACCCCGGGCTGCGATCCGACGGACGGGAGCTCGATCCACAGCGCGGAGGCCGAGCGCTCTTTCAGCTCGACCGCCGAGGCAGGTCGCGGCGCGAGAAGTCATCTCGCTGGCCAAGGTAGACGGCCTCGATCGAAGGCCGCCGTAGAGGCCTCATCCGTCCGACTTCGCCATCGTCGCGTCGGTGTACACCAGGTGCACCTCGGCTCCCTCCGGGCGCGGCGGCATCGACGCGCTCCACTCCTCGAAGGCGGTCCGCAGCTCCCGGAACTTCCGCGGCTCGCGGTAGCGCAGGTTCGCGCGCTCGCGCTGATCGCGGGAGAGGTCGAATAGAAACTCGTTGCCGTCGATCGAGAGGTACTTCCAGTCGCCGGCGCGGACCGCCTTCTGGTTGCGGTAGACCATGCGCCAATAGAGCTTCCGCTCGACCTCCTCGCCGAAGAGATCGATGCCGTCGGGCGGGTAGTCCGGATGCGGCCACACGCCCGCGGCGGCGAGGAACGTCGGCATCCAGTCCATCCCGATGGCGAGGCGATCGTAGGTCTCGCCCGCCCGCAGCCTCGCCGGCCACCGCACGATGTACGGGACGCGGATCCCGCCCTCGAGCAGGTCCATCTTCTTTCCCACGAGCGGATAGGAGTCGGAGAAGCGCTCGCCGCCGTTGTCGCTGGTGAAGACGACGAGCGTGTCGTCGCGCGCCCCGATGTCGTCGATCGCCTTCAGGACCCGCTCGATGCCCTCATCCATGATCCGGATCATCTCGAGGTACGTCTGCACCGAGCCGCCGTCGAGGTGCGCGATCCTCCTCCCGATCCGCTCGGACTCCTGCTGGTCCTCGCGGGTCTCCCAGGGCCAGTGCGGCGCGTTGTAGTGCAGCGAGAGCAGGAAGGGCTTCTCGGGAGACTGCCGCCTCACCCAATCGACGGCCCGGTCGGAGAGGAGATCGGTCAGGTAGCCCTTTCGGAAGACCTCCTGGTCCCCATCCCAGAGGTCGTGCCCGCCCAGGCTCTCGTGCGAGAAGTAGTCGGTCGCCCCGGTGCGATGCCCGAAGAACTCCTGGTAACCGCTCTGGAGAGGGCCGAACCAGGGCAGCGAGCCCATGTGCCACTTGCCGACGAGCGCGGTGGCGTAGCCCGCGTCGCGCAGCAGGGAGGCCATGGTCGGATGCCCGGGGGGCAGGCCGAGCTCGGGAGAGACGCTGCCGATCGGCTCGTCGAAGCCGCCGCGCAGCCGATGCTGGTAGCGCCCCGTCGCGATCGCGAACCTGGACGGCGAGCAGACCGAGGAGTTGGCGTAGCCGTTGGTGAAGCGCAGGCCCTCGGCCGCCATCCGGTCGAGGTTGGGCGAGCACCTCGTCCGTCCACCGTAGCAATGGAGATCGGCGAAGCCGAGGTCGTCCGCCAGGATGAAGACGAAGTTCGGCTGCTTCCCCCCCGGGCGATTGTCGCGCCTCATGGACCCTCCGCGGCGAGCCGTGCCGACGACGTGTTCATCGCCGGCCGTTCGCCTCCGACCCGAAAGGTGTGCGCGCGCGGCCGGCCTCGACAAGGCGCGCACGGCCGCTCGGACGCCGGGCCCGGGCGGGAGCCGCCGCCTGCGCGGCGCGCGGCTGGGGGCCGCCGCGGGCAACGGCGAGCCCTTCGCAATTGCCGAAAGGATGCTCGCCATCTTCTTCCCCCGGGCGAGCTCGTCGATCGGCTTCACTCGGCCCTGGCGCCGGCCTCGCGGAGCTTCGCCATCGCGGCGAGATCGAAGCGGATCTGGAGCGGCTGATCGCCGCGCCACGCGCCGAGGTGGATGTGCGGGTGGCGGGAGTTGCCGTTGTTCCCCACGAGGCCGAGCGGCTGCCCCACCTCGACCCGAGCACCTTCCTGGACCACGATCTCCCGCAGGTGGGCGACGAGCACGTGGGTGTCGTCGTCGCCGCGCAGGATCAAGAACGTCGCCATGCCGGGTGTCCAGCTCCCGGGCTCGTTGGTGATGGGGTTCAGGTGCACCCGCACCACCTCGCCGGCGATCGGCGCCAGCACCTCGCGGCGCCAGCCGAACCAGTCCTCGTTGCGGCTGCCGTCGCCGCGGTAGGTGCGTAGCCACGAGCGCCCGCCCTCCTCCACCAGCTCGGCGACGAAGACGTCGGAGCCGAGGGCGTCCCCCAGCTCGCCGAGCTGACCGGCCCAGTGCTCGTTGGTGAGGACCCAGCTGGCGAAGATGGGGTGAACGACCACCGCGTCGATCGAAGAGGACTCCGGGCTCTCCCGAGCGGTCTGGGGCGTGGCGCAGCCCCACGGGGCGAGGGCGGCGAACGCTGCGAGTCCGAGGAGGAGAAACCGGTTCATTTTGCGACTCCGCTGGGCCCGCTCGCCCGAAGGCGGCGCGCTTCGATGAGGCGCCGCCTCACCAAGCGATTCTCCATAGGCAACCGGTCTCCGCTAGCCGCTGCCCTGCCGGACCGTCAAGCCGTCTCGCTTCGGGCGATCGGCCCAGGCAGGTCCTGCACTCCGGGGGAATCCGCCCTCGGTGTTCGACGAAGAACGTCCGCTCGCGCAGACCGGGCCGCCATGCGGGATGGCTTCCGCCTCCGTCATGCCTACGATCGCCGAGCGCGGGCCAGACAAGGTCCGCCGACGTCCGGGCCTGCGGCGGCAGGACGTCGGCCCCGATGCTTCGTCGACGAGACGGGGAGGAGGTTCGAGCCATGGCCGACGTGACGCCCGATCCGCGCTACGTTCGCTGGTTCGAGGACCTCGGCATCGACGACGTCCCCGTCGTCGGCGGCAAGAACGCCTCCCTCGGCGAGATGATCGGGCACCTCCGCGGCGCCGGCGTCCGCGTCCCGGGGGGATTCGCCACCACGGCCGAAGCCTATCGCGCGTTCCTGCGACACAACCGGCTCGAGCAGGCGATCGCCGACCTCGCTTCCTCGCTCGCCCGTGGAGAGCGGCCGCTGCAGGAGGTGGGCACGCTCGTCCGCCGCGCGATGAGGCACGGAGACATCCCGGACGAGGTGGCCCGGGCCATCCGGATCGGCTACCGGGAGCTCTCCCGGCGGTATGACGTCCGCGAGCCGTCGGTCGCCGTCCGCAGCAGCGCGACCGCCGAGGATCTGCCGGAGGCGAGCTTCGCCGGCCAGCAGGAGACCTACCTCAACGTTCGTGGCCTCGAGGATCTGCTCGACGCCTGCCGGCGTTGCTTTGCGTCGCTCTTCACCGACAGGGCCATCAGCTACCGCGCCGAGCGCGGGTTCGATCACTC